>ERZ827458.450-NODE-450-length-57996-cov-4.498973_pt1 | contig 57996 bp, 48 predicted proteins | sample MGYA00519706_ERZ827458 | MGnify/ENA primary metagenome ERZ827458 (study PRJEB31778, sample SAMEA3449309) | human gut metagenome | biome: human gut; feature: human-associated habitat; material: faeces | place: United Kingdom | collected 2010/2012 ...
AGCATAAGCAAAAAAGAAAGCCCCGCACGCATATTGCGCGTCGAGGCTCTCGACTGGTGCCGGTGGTGGGACTCGAACCCACACGATGTTGCCACCAACGGATTTTGAATCCGTCACGTCTACCAATTCCATCACACCGGCTTATTGTTGTTATTATAGCACACATTTTTATAAATTTCAATAGGCAATTTGCATTTCCCGCAAAGACGGGCTTGCTTGACAAAAAGGACGATTTTGGCTATAATACAAAGCAAGAAGTTTACGGCCGAAAGGACGAATGGAATATGAAAAATCTGATCCGCGCGGCGGCTTTTGCGCCGCGCGTTACTGTCGGCGGCGTGGAAAGCAACCGCGCGCAGCTTGCCGCGCAGCTTCGCGAAGCCGCAGAGCAGGGCTGCGATCTGGCGGTGTTCCCCGAACTGTGTCTGACCGGCAGCACCGCCGGCGACCTGTTTTTACAACCGCTTATGATAGACTGCGCCTTCGCGGCGCTGACCGGCCTGGCGGCGCTGACAGACACCGGCATTGCGGCCGTCGTCGGCCTTCCGCTGCGGCTGGACGGCAGGCTGTACGACTGCGCGGCGGTTCTGCAGGGCGGCAGGCTGCGCGGACTGGTGCCGAAGCGTCGTTTGTCGGCGCGCGAACGGCGGTATTTTACGCCCTATTTCGACGCGCCGAGAGAAATCCCGCTGCCCGACGGCGGCGTCTGCATGTTCGGCGACGTCGTTTTTGACTTCGGCGGCGGCTTCACGCTCGGCGCAGCGATTGGCGACGACCGTGCGGACGGCGGCGCCGGAGCGGTCGTGATCGCCTGTCCGGCCGCAGAGCACGAACTGGTCGGGCGCGCCGAACGGCGGCGCGTCCTGCTGGCGGCCCGCTCGGCCGACGGACAGTGCGCCGTCGTCTGTGCCAACGCAGGCGAGGGCGAATCGACGACCGACTATGTATTCGGCGGCCATTGCGTCATCTGTGAAAACGGGCACGTCCGCCGCGAAGCGCCGCCGTTTTCGGGCGAAAGTGTGCTTTATGACGTCGATCCCGGGTTCCTGCTGCGCGAGCGCGAGTGCGCGGGCGAGGATACGGCAGCGCCTATCTGCGCGGCCGTGTGCCGCTGTGACGCGCGCCGCAGCGAAAAGACGAGCCTGCTGCGCGATTGCACCCCTCTGCCCTTTGTTCCGGCCGATGCGGCCGAACGCGCACGCCGCTGCCGGGCGATTCTGGACATGCAGGCGGCCGGACTGCGGCAGCGCTTGCTGCACACGCGAGCGAAGCGCTGCGTAATCGGCATTTCCGGCGGGCTGGATTCGACGCTCGCGCTGCTGGTGACGGCCCAAACCTACGCGTCGCTGGGCATGCCGGCCTCGGACATCCTCTGCATCACGATGCCCGGCTTCGGTACGACCGCGCGGACGAAAAGCAACGCGCTGCTGCTTTGCGAGACGCTGGGCGTTTCCCTGCGCGAGGTGCCGATTGCCGACGCGGTGCGGGTTCACTTCCGCGACATCGGTCATGACGAGGACAAGCGCGACGTGACGTATGAAAACGCACAGGCGCGCGAACGCACACAGGTGCTGATGGACATCGCCAACGCCTGCGGCGGGCTGGTCATCGGGACGGGCGACCTGTCCGAACTGGCGCTCGGCTGGGCAACCTACAACGGCGACCATATGTCTATGTACGGCGTCAACGCCTCCGTGCCGAAAACGCTGGTGCGGCATCTCGTCGCCCACTGCGCCGGCGAGGGCTCCCCCGCCCTGCGACGCGTGCTGGAGGACATCCTCGCCACGCCGGTCAGCCCCGAGCTGCTGCCGCCCGAGAACGGGGACATCAGCCAGAAAACCGAGGAGCTGGTCGGCCCCTACGAGCTGCACGACTTCTATCTGTACCACTTCCTGCGCTGCGGCTATCCGCCGGCGAAGCTGCTGGCGGCGGCGATGCAGGCGTTTGCGGGCGTATACACGCGCGAGACGCTGCTGCGCTGGATGGAGACGTTTTTCCGCCGGTTTTTCGCCCAGCAGTTCAAGCGCTCCTGCCTGCCGGACGGCCCGAAGGTCGGCTCGGTCGGCGTTTCGCCGCGCGGCGACCTCTGCCTGCCGAGCGACGCGTCCGCCGAAGTATGGCTGCGGGAAATCGAAGCGCTCAAAGCGCAGTAATGCAAACGCCGCAGACCGGGCAAAACCGTCTGCGGCGTCTTATTTATTGAAACAATTCTACCGAAACAAGCAATACGGGACAGCATAAAGCCGCAGCGGGCATCGTCGGCATATTATTAAAGAAATTTGTAAAAGCAATTGAAAATTTAATTTACATATGATAAGGTCATGGAAAGGAAGATTGAGCAGACGGCATACCAACTGCAATATGGACGTACATAAACCGAGATGGAAAGGAGCAGGAGAAAAAACGCCGTCTTATAGGTTTTACGACATTGAAAAGATAAATGGTTATGCCGAATCCAAAATCGAAGCGGTGAAAGATAGAGAAGCGAAATGAATCGGTTATCTTACCGACGCACGCGTTTCATAAGGAGCCGAAGCACTGACGTACCGGCATTCCGAATGCAAGGGGCCTTTTGCGTGGCGGCGTAATCATGAGGACGGCTACCGTTGATTTTCAGAGCGATGCTCGTATCGGCTATGATTCCAAAAATATGGACGGTTCGAGACGGTGAAAAGACGAAGTCCTTGGACGTCTTTCTATGCATACCGCAATGATAAGAGCGGCGAGCTTCTGAAAACAATTTTGATTCGAAGAAGGTGCAGCGAATATGAGCGAGGAACAAAAACACAACACAATCGTGTGCGGACACTGCGGTAAGGAATACGACGAGGCGTTTTCCTATTGCCCGTACTGTGCGGAGCCGAAGCCGGAGCCGAGGCCGCAGGAACCCGAGCTTACGCCGGAGGAGACGATACGGAATTATGACGCGAGAGAAACGGGCCTCTCTATTCTTCTCTTCGTCATAGCGATTCTTCCATCGATTCTGTTTGCGGACGTCGTCTGGATTGTCGTCAATATATTCACGCCGCCGAACGGAAGAGATATGTACGAGCAGGCGAACGCACTTTTACCAAACCATAACATAACGGTACCGGTCGGTCTCGCTGTCGCCGTCGGCGTATCCCTTCTGTATGATTTCTACCAGACGAGGAAAAGCACGCGCAAAAAGCTGATTTCCATACAGTACGAGAAGGATTCGAGATCCATCTGCCCGAAATGCGGCTGTCACGACATTGCGCTCGGCCGCAAGGGCTATGATTGGAAAAAAGCGTACCGATACAGGAACGTAAAAGGCGGGCAATACTACGCCGGAATGGATTCGCGAAGGGTGACGGCCAGGTGCCGAAAATGCGGGCATAAATGGGAAACAGAGTACAAATGGACGCAATAAAATATAGTCCCCCGAAAGCCGAACCAACGCCTCTGCAAAAGGGGGGCAACAGCGGGTTGCTTGCTTTTCCGAGCCGAAACGGATAGAATCGTCTCGAAGTGATGCTATGAATACCGAATCTGTTTTTTACAGGCTGCGAACGCAGAAGGGCTTGTCGCAGGAGGCGCTTGCGGAGCAGGTCTACGTTACCCGACAGGCCGTGTCCCGCTGGGAGAACGGAGAAACCGTCCCGAACACAGAAACGCTCATACGGCTGTCCAAGCTGTTCGACGTTTCCATCAATACGCTTCTGGGGTCGCCCCGGAAGCTGTTCTGTCAATGCTGCGGGATGCCGCTGGACGACACGTCCATCAGCAGAGAACCCGACGGCGCCTTCAACGAGGAATACTGCAAATGGTGCTATACGGACGGGGAATTTGTTTATAAAAGTCTGGATGAGCTGATAGATTTCCTCGTCGGGTACCTGTCGAACGAAAGCTGGCCGCCCGAGCAGGCACGCGCTTTTTTTGAAGCGCAGCTTCCGACCCTGAAGCACTGGCAGCGGCCCGAAAAAGAAAGTCGGGCGTGACATAGGCCGGCCTAAAGCAAACAAGAGAGCGGCCTTTTGCCTGCGGCACACGGACGAACGAACAGCTCCTGCGGGGCGGTCCTTTAGGGGCCGCCCCGCGCAGCTTGTCAAGAAGGCTGTATTTTCAAATTCAAAAGCGTGCATCCGCCTTTTCGAAAAGGTGGTGGGCGCGAAGGACAAGCCCGCTGGCCTCTTTTAAGAACGAAGAATTCCCCGAAAAGCGCGGGAGAAGCAGAGTTCTTGGTTCGAAAGGCAGGCCGTGTTTTGTGCGGCTTATGATTTGCTTAGGCGTTTTTCGCCAGTCCTTGCAGGGCAATCCGCAAAGAGTCCGCCCCGCAGGCGTTTTCTATTCGTCGGCGGGACGGCGGTCAAGATAGGCGGCAAGGGCCTTGAAATCGTCCGTCTCGCGGACGCCGTCAAACGCGGGCGCGTTTAGCTTTTTCCGCCATGCCCGCCAAGTAAAAAGCCGCGGCGCTGCCAAGCCGACGTCCGTGTCCCGCAGCAGGGCGCTGCGCGGCCGCCGGCCGTTCGCATACGCCTCTCCGGCCGCCTGCTCGCGGGCGGCCAGCTCCCGCAGCAGCCGCAGCGCCTCTGCGGGCTTCCCCGCTTTTAAGCAGACATCGGCCGCCAGCGCATACAGATTGCCGCGCTCCCGAACATACAACACCGAAGGGACGGCCTCATCCCGAAACACCGCGCCCAGCCAATCCAGGGCGGCGGACAGGGTATGCCATGCGTCGTCGTTCTGCCCCAGCTCGGCATAGCAGCCGGCGAGCGCCGCAATTCCATCGAGCAGGGCCTCCGTCTGATACGCAAGGGCCTGCCGCCGGGCGGCGCTTTCCGCGCGGCGGTCGTTCCGAAAATGCGCAAGGACAGCCTGCATCGCATAAACGGTCATATCCGCCCGCACCGGGAACTGCTCCGCGTGCTCCTCTGCGGCTTCCGAATTGCCATACGCCGCATGCAGCAGCACCAGCAGCATATGCGCGCGCAGAACGTCGGCGGCGCTTCGGGCGTATCGGATGACCAGAGACGCATGCTTGACGCATTCAAGGTAGATTCTCCTGCCGTTTTCGCCGTCATAGCACGCGTTTTCGGGATAGGCCAGCGATGCGCCGGCCTCCAGCGCCTGCAAAAGCAGCGCCGGCTGACAGGGATAGCGCTTCAGCCCCTCCAGCAGCGCCTGATAGCAGCGCAGCAGCCCGTCCCGGTCGTCCGGGCCGTCGATAAGCCGATACGCGCTTCGGATGATTTCCTGCACTTCCCCGCCCTCGTCCCGACCCTCCAAGCCGAACAGGACGTCGGTGCGCACGCCGAACGCGTTCGCAAGCGGGACGATCTGCGAGACGTCCGGCATCCCGGCGTCGGTTTCCCACTTGGAAACGGCCTGAAAGGTGACGCCGAGCCGTTCGGCCAGCGACTCCTGCGTGAGTCCGCGCTCCTTCCGCAGTCGTTTGATGATTTGTCCCATCGTCTCGTGCATATGGAATGCCTCCCTCTATCGGTTTTCTTCCTCTATTTCCGCCTGCGGCAAAGCCGTGGACGTGAAGTAACATTATAATCGCATATCGGGCTTCCGAAAAGAAGCGACCGAAAAGCGAATCCCGCTCTACGCAGCGTGGAATAGTACGAAAAAAAACGGCAAGGCATATCCGCCTTGCCGTTTTGCCGTTGTACAATCAAAGCACCTGCGTATAGGTCGTGACCTGCATCGGCTCTTTCAGAAATGCGCCCAGCGCGGGACAAATCTCGGTGAAATGGGGCGTGGCGTTGTGCGTTTCGACCGCCGCTTCATCCTTCCATTCCTCCAAAAAGGCGACGCGTTCGGGTGCGTCGGCCGACGCATACAGCCCGTAGGAAACATTCCCCGCTTCGGCGCGCGACGCGGCGACCAGCCGCTCGGCCAGCCGAAGGAATTCTGTCCGGCAGCCGTCCCTGACGACGCCGGAGGCTACGATTCGGATCATCCGGCAGCCCTCCTCACTTCGCGTTCTTCGAGCGGATATATTCGTCGATCGCGCGCGCGCTGGATTTGCCCGCGCCCATCGCAAGGATGACCGTCGCCGCGCCCGTGACCGCGTCGCCGCCGGCGAACACGCCCTCTCTCGAGGTCTGCCCGCTCGGTTCCTCGGCGACGATGCCGCCCCACTTCTGCGTTTCCAGCCCCTCGGTGGTGGATTTGATGAGCGGGTTCGGGCTGGTGCCGATGGCCATAATGACCGCGTCCAGCTCGATGTCGAACGCGCTGTCCTTCACGGCGACCGGACGGCGTCTGCCCGACGCGTCCGGCTCGCCCAGCTCCATCCTTTCACAGCGGATGCCGGCGACGAAGCCGTTCTCGCCGCGCAGAATCTCAATCGGGTTCGTCAGCAGGCGGAACTCGATGCCCTCCTCCTTGGCGTGCTCGACCTCCTCCGCGCGCGCGGGCAGCTCGTCCGCGCCGCGGCGGTAGACGATATACACCTTGGACGCGCCGAGACGCTTGGCGCAGCGTGCCGCGTCCATCGCGACGTTGCCGCCGCCGACGACGGCGACGCGGTCGGCGCGCATAATCGGCGTTTCGCTGCCCGGCTGATACGCCTTCATCAGATTGACGCGGGTGAGGAACTCGTTGGCCGAATACACGCCCTTGAGGTTCTCGCCCGGGATGTTCATAAATTTAGGCAGGCCGGCGCCCGAGCCGATAAAGACCGCCTCGAAGCCCGACGCGAACAGCTCGTCCACCGAGCGGGATTTCCCGACGACGACGTTGGTCTCGATCTTCACGCCGAGGCTGCGGAGCGTCTCGACCTCGCGGGAGACGATGGCCTTCGGCAGCCGGAACTCGGGAATGCCGTAGACCAGCACGCCGCCCGGCAGGTGCAGCGCCTCGAACACGGTGACGTCGTACCCCATCCGCGCCAGCTCGCCCGCGCAGGTCAGCCCTGCAGGGCCGGAGCCGATGACCGCGACGCGATGCCCGTTGAAAGCGGGGCGGACCGCCTCGGCCTTGCTGTGGGTATTGTGATAGTCGGCGACGAAGCGCTCCAGACGGCCGATGCCCACGCTTTCGCCCTTGATGGCGCGCACGCAATGCTTCTCGCACTGCGTCTCCTGCGGACATACGCGGCCGCAAACCGCCGGCAGCGAGGAGGATTCGGCGATGACCTGATACGCGCCCTCGTAATCCTTTTCGGCGACGCGCGCGATGAACGCGGGGATGTCGATGCCGACGGGACAGCCCTCGCGGCAGGGCTTATTCTTGCAGTGCAGGCAGCGGGCGGCTTCGTCGAGCGCCTGTTCCTCGGTATAGCCGAGGGCGACCTCATCAAAATTGCCGTTGCGCACGTCCGCGGGCTGCGCCGGCATCTCGTTCTTTTTCAGACTCATATTCGGCATATCGTTTATACCCCCTTGAACAGATTGCAGTGCGCTTCGCGGCGCTCGGCCTCTTGCGGCTTATACATCGTAAGCCTGTCCATCGCCTCGTTGAAATCGACCTGGTGGCCGTCGAAATCCGGCCCGTCGACGCAGGCGAACTTCATCTCGCCGCCCACGGTCAGGCGGCAGCAGCCGCACATTCCCGTGCCGTCGATCATAATGGGGTTCATGCTGATCATCGTCTTTACGCCGAACTCCTTCGTCAGCGCGCAGACAAACTTCATCATAATCAGCGGGCCGATGGCGATGACCTCGTCGTACTGCTCGCCGGCCTCCAGCAGCCTGCGCAGCGCGTCCGTGACCAGCCCCTTCTCGCCGTAGGAGCCGTCGTCCGTCATGACGAAATAGCGGTCGGAGACGGCCTTGAACTCGTCCTCTAAAATCAGCAGGTCGTGGCTGCGGAAGCCGACGATGGTGTGTACCTCGCAGCCGGAGGCCGCCAGCTTCTTGGCGACGGGATACGCGATGGCGCAGCCCACGCCGCCGCCGACGACGCAGACCCTTTTCAGCCCCTCGGTATGCGAGGGCACGCCGAGCGGCCCGACGAAGTCGCAGACCGACTCGCCCTCCTCGAGTGTGTTGAGCACCGCGGTGGTCGCGCCGACAATTTGGAAAATGATCGTAACGCTGCCCTTTTCGCGGTCGAAGTCCGCCACGGTCAGCGGGATGCGCTCGCTGTCCGCCTGCGGACGCAGGATGATGAACTGGCCCGGCTCGGCCTTCGCGGCGACCTCGGGTGCGAGGATTTCCATCCGCGTGACGGTCGGGTTCAGTTTCTCTTTACGCAGGATTTTATACATACGGATTCAGTCCTTTCGATCAATCGGCTTTCATTATATCGCCGTACCGCCGCAAAGTCAACCGCGGCAGACATATAAATTATTTATGGAGCCATATCGCGCCCAGCCTTGCCGGCGGCAGCGTGAGGAAGGTCTTTTTGTTGCTGGTGAACGAGACGGCCTGCTCGTCGCCGTCGAGCGTTTCGGCCTTCGTGATCTGCGCCTCGAAGCCGAGGGTGATATATTTCAGCTCGTCGCTCTCCGAAGCGTACAGCAGCACATAGGCGTCGCCGTTCTGATACAGGCGGGCGGACAGCCCGTCGTCGCAGGAGACGATGCCGTTCGTGTCGCGGAACGCAAAGCCGGCCAGCGCGGGGCGGACCCGCTTCGCCAGCAGCAGCACGCTCTTGAGGTATTTCCACTGCGCGGGGTCGTTGAAGAAGGAGTTGTCCTCTTCCAAATCATAAATCCAGAAATAGCAGTTGTTGATATAGGTGCGGTTGATCATCTCGGTCGAGCGCTTGCCGATATGCTCGGGACGCATCACGTTGCCGCGGCTGGGGTAAACCATATCCACCAGCGTCTGTTCGGGGTTGGCGTAGCGGTAAAGCTCGGGATACGCGCCCGAGAAGTAGTACGAGAAGGTGGAGACAAGCTGTCCGTCCACCAGACCGCCGTACAGATCCGAGCAGCCCTCGATCATAATGTTCAGCGGCCGGCCGGCCTTCGTTTGCAGCTTTCCGGCCTCCTCAAGCAGCTTTCTGTACCCCGACGTCCAGTCATACAGCCCATGCCCATGCCGGCGGTCATGGCAGACGCGCGGCGCCGCCATCGCAAGCTGGTCGAGATACACCCCGTCCGCGCCCAGCTCGACGAGATAGCGGATGGCGTCCAGCAAATGCTTCTGCCAGACCTCGCTCGACGCGCACATCGTGTTGAAGGCGAGCGTATCGTCGCCGTATAATTCGTCGTACGGCTTGCCGTCGGCTTTGATGGCGCTCCCCTCGTCGCGCAGCGTCTGCAGATGGGCGAATTTTCGGTTACACAGCCGCGTATTGATATAAAAGGAAACGAACACGCCACGCTCATGCGCCTTGTCCAGCGCCTCGCGCAGGTCGTCCGCGCTGCCCAGCTCAGGGTCGGCGCGGTAATCCGGGAAGCCGTTGTCGAACCCGTCGGTATGCCAGCCGGAAATCAGCAAATGGTCGCCGCCCTGCTCGGACGCGGTGTCGGCCAGCACGGGGATGTCGGCAAAGGTATGGACCACGCCGCCGTTCTGGTATTTGAAGTCATAATGCGCGCAGACGGCGATGCTGTCGCCGAACCAGCCGTGGTCGCGCGGCGCGTCGGGCGCCGGACGGGAGGACTTGTAAATCTCCGCGCCCTCATACCAGCTTCCGCCGTGCAGCGCCAGCGTGATGCCGTCCATCGAAAAGTCGCCGTCGCTTTCGACCTTCTTGACGAAAGCGAAGTTCATGCCCGGGCTTTTTTTGCCGAAGGTGGAGACCGAAAGCGAGCAGATGCCGTTGGTCTTGTTCATCCCGAAATACATCCCGCAGTTATCGGAATAATAATCGGTCCACGGCATCGACAACGGGCCGGAATACAGGTTGTTCAGCTCGTACAGGCCGGCCGCGTTCGTTCCGGTGCAGATGCCGTCGATCAGGTAGCAGTAGCGGTACTGCTGCCAGCGCCAGTAAATCTTTTTCGGCGCCTTTTCGAGATAGGCGACCGGGTTGCGCAGCTTCAGCCCGGCATTGTACGGATAGACGAGCGTATCGTCCTCGTAGCTTTCGCCGTGGAACACGCCGTTGATGCAGGGGAAGCGGCATTCGTCGATGCGGCTGGAGCTGCGGTTCTGCACGTCGATGGAAAATTCCAGCCGCGAGCTCGGCAGGCAGCGGATTTCGACGGTGACGGTGATGTCGAAGAAGCGGACGCCGTCGGTCAGCATCGGGTAAACAATCGTAATGGAGGATGCACCCTCCCGCAATTCGGGCGCGAGCGCGGGCGTTTTCTTGATTTCCGTATTGGAGGGCGCCGTCAGCGTAAGGCCGCCGATGGTCAGCGCAAAGGGGTTGGGCAGTGTATAGGAGGAATTTTTGATGAGGTTGTCCCCGCTGTTTTCGTCCACCAGCGACAGAAGCTCGCCGTTCTGGCTGTCCACCGCGACGGTGAGCGAGCCGGCCGTTTTCTTGATTCTGCTTTTATACATGAAAGCCATCCTTCCTTTCTGAGCGCCCGGGGCGGTTTTCGCAGGCCGCGGCCCGGCGCGCGGATACAGGCGTTTTTGCTCACTCTCTATTTTACACTATTTTTTCCATAATTTCAACCGCAAATTGCGTTTTTGAATAACTTTATCCCGCAGGCGGCAATACTCTGAACGACAACAAAGCATTTTCAGAAAGGCGTGGTGGCTTTATGCTGCATCAAATGCTGCTTTCCCGGCTGATTGCCGCGGCGAGCGCGCTCATTTTTTCCGTCCTGTCGTTCGTCGCGCCGCCGCAGCGCGTCGCGGACGAGGGGACGGTCGTGCGCGTGGGTTTGTGCTTCGGCGAGACGGCGAAGCGCAGCATCACGGTGCGCGCGTCGGGCGGCTTTACGCTCGGACGCGCCGAAGAGGACGGCTGGACGGCGCTGCTGACGACCGAATGCGAGACGATTGTCGTCTCACGCCGACTCGCGCGTCCGGTGACGGGCGAATCGCGCTATAAGAACGCTTCGGCCGCAGCCGAAGCCGCCGCGCAGAGCGGCGGGACGGTGCTATACGAAAACGGGGCCTACGCCGTGGCGGAAGGGCTGTCCCCCGCCGACGCGGAGCCGCTGTTCGTCGTGGCGGACGAAAGCGGGAAGCCGCTGTTCCTGTACGCCGGCGAGGAAGCGCTCACGCTCGCAGCCGGCGCGGCAATCGAATTCCCCGCCGACGAAACGCTGTACAGCTACCGCGGGCGCGTTGAGTGCATTCCCGACGGGACGCGCTTTTCAGTCGTCAACGCCGTCGGGCTGGAGGACTACGTCAAGGGCGTGCTGCCGTGGGAAATCGGGGCGAACGAGAGCGACGAGACGACCAAGGCCTTCGCCGTGCTGACCCGCACCGCGCCGCTGTCGGGCAGCAAGCCGGCGCATCTGGAGCGCGGGTTTGACGTCTGCACCGGCACCTGCTGCCAGATTTACCGCGGGCTGGCGCGCACCGACGCGCGGCTGGAGCGGCTGGCGGACGAGACGGCCGGCGAGGTGCTGACCTACGAGGGCCGTCCCGCCGTCGTGCTCTACCACACGACCAGCGGCGGCGCGACCTGCTCGCTGTCCGAGGCGTGGGGCGGCGACGACCTGCCCTACCTGCGCTCGGTCGATATCGGCGAGCCTTACGAGGAAGCGGCCGACGGCGTATGGTCGGAATACCTCACGATGCACGAGCTGTCCGAGCGGCTGCGCGCCTACGGCGGCGTGTTCGCCGCGCTTACGGGCGCCGTGACCGAGCTGCGCGTGACGGCGACCGACCGCTACGGCAGCGGCTTCGTCACCGAGCTGACCGCCGCCGACGACGAGGGGAACACGGCGGTTCTGCTCTATTCCGCGCCCATCCGGCAGGCGCTCGGGCTGAAAAGCGCCAACTTTACCCTCACGCCGGTCACGCTGCGCCGTCCGAACGGAAGCGTCTATCAGGTCGGCGTGCGCATCGACGGAAAAGGCCACGGCCACGGCGTGGGACTCAGCGGCACGGGCGCCGCCTATCTGAGCGAGTCGCTCGGCTACGATTACACGCGCATCCTTGCGGCCTATTTTCCCGGTACGGCGCTGAAAATACAAGGATAACAGACTTTTTAACAATTGGAAAATTTTTTGCATATCGATTTACAAACCGATTTTTGTGGTGTATAATGGCTTTGAACTTACGTTAAGAATCGGGTGCGGTACATGCGGCAGAGGACTCCAAACTATTATATCGTTTTCAGCGTCGGCGTTCTCGCAGCCACGCTCCTGCTCACGGTATTCCGCATCGTGGTGATGATCCGATACATGCAAATCAACACCGTCGGCATCGATTATTACCTGCAGCGCAGCACGGCCGTGACCGTGTTCGACGCCGCTGCGGCGGCGGTGTGCGCGGTTTGCGTGTTTTTTTCGGTTCGGATGGGCAGAAAAACGTGCAGACGGCTGGAGTTTGACGCGTCCGGCGTGATTTTCACCTCGGCGCTGGTCGGCTTCATGCTGCTGTCGATGGGGCTGTATCTCAGCTACCGCTATTTTGCGGCGCCCGCATCGATCTCCGCGGGCGAGATGGTTTCCGTCGTGCTGGCGATGCTGGCCTCGATCCCCTTTTTCTATTATTCGTCCAAGCAGGTCGTCCCCGTTTCCACGCCCTGCGCGCTGCTGGCGCTGCTTCCCGTGCTGCTGGCCGGCGCGCGGCTGATCGTGGATTATTCGGCGCAGAAGGACTATCCCACCTCCGCCATCAGCGTCTACCATATCCTTTCGCTGGTGGCGCTGTCGCTGTTTTTCCTCAACGAAGGGAAATTTGCCGTCGGCAAGGGCAGTCCCGCCTCCTATCTGCTGTTCGGCTCGCTGTCGGTGGTGCTGCTGCTGGTGCATGCGCTGCCTTCGATCCTGCTTTCAGCCTTCTGGGTCCTGCCGCTGAACGATATGGACCTGTTCTCCGCCGTGGACATCGCCTGCGCCGCTTACATTCTCGTGCGCATGGCGTCGCTGCGGCCCGCAGGCGCCGAAGGCGCGCAATAAAGGAACACGCATCGGCCTCGCCCGAATGTCGGACGGCGGGGCCGGTTTTTCTTCGACTTCTCTCAACAAAAAGAAAGGTTGTCTTGCAATGCCTTTATCCATCGCCATCGACGGACCCTCCGCTTCGGGCAAAAGCACGCTGGCAAAGGTGCTGGCGGAAAAATACGGGTTCATCTACATCGACACCGGCGCGCTCTACCGCACCGTCGGACTGTATGTGCACGAGCTGTGTCTGTCCAGTCAGGACGCGGAGGCGATCGTCGCCGCGCTGCCCGAAATACATATCGAAATGCAGCTCCGCGACGGCCGCGGCGAGGTCTACCTCAACGGCCGCCCGGTCGGCGACGAAATCCGCACGCCCGTCTGTTCTCTGTACGCCTCCGACGTTTCGAAGCTGCCGGAGGTGCGCGCCTTCCTCCTTTCGCTGCAGCGCGACATCGCGGCCAAGCACAACGTCGTGATGGACGGGCGCGACATCGGCACCGTCATTCTCCCCGACGCAGACGTCAAGCTCTTTATGTCCGCCTCGGACGAGGAGCGGGCCAGACGCCGCTGGCGCGAGCTGAACGACAAGGGCATCCGCACGACGCTCAGCGAAGTGATGACCGAAATGCGCTCGCGCGACGAGAACGACAAAAACCGCGCCATTGCGCCGGCCGTGCCCGCGCCGGACGCGCTGCCGCTCGACAACACGGGCATGACCGCAGCCGAGACGGTCGCCGCCGCCGACAGACTGATTCGCGACCGGCTCGGCGACAAGCTGCTCCAGGCCGAAGCATGCCTATGAACAAAGCCTACCGCTTCTTCAAGCTGCTGCTGAAGCGTCCCTTCCAGTGGCTGTACAGGACGACCGTCATCGGCGCGGAAAACGAGCCGGCGGCGCCCTATATCGCCTGCGCCAACCACACCTCCTTCGCCGACCCGTTTTTAGAGGGGCTGGCGCTCCGCGAGCAGGTCTCCTACATCGCCAAGGCGTCGCTGCAGCGCTTCAGGATCATCCGCTGGTTTTTCAAAACCGTGGGCGTCATCCCCATCCATCGCGATGAAAGCGACGTGGCGGCAATCCGCACAAGCGTGAATGCGCTGCGCGAGGGCCGCACCGTCGGCATCTATCCGCAGGGTACCCGCATTCCCTACCGCGCGCCCGAGCCGAACGCGGCGATGGGCGGTTTGGGCCTGCTGGCGACGATGTCCCACTGTCCCGTCCTGCCGATCGCCATCGTGACAAAGGCGCACAAGCCCAAGCTGCTGCGCAAAACGCTCATCGTCATCGGCAAGCCGCTGACCGAAGCCGATTTCCGCCGGCTGGGCGACAATCCGCGCAAGCCCGAAATCGCCGCGTTCTGCTTCTCCGAGGTGGCGAGGCTGTACGAGGAGGCATACGCGACGCTATGAGCCGAATCATCGTTGCCGCGCACGCCTCGTTCTGCCCCGGCGTGCGGCGGGCCGTCACGCTGCTCGAGCAGGCGGCGGCGCACGGGGGCGAGGGCATTTACTGTCTGGGCGAAATCATCCACAACCGCCAGTTCAACGACTCGGTGCGTCAAAAGGGTGTACGCATTCTTTCCGAAGCCGAGCTGGACGCGCTCCCCGCCGACGCACACATCTTCATCCGCACGCACGGCGTGGAACGGCAGACCTACGAGCGGCTTGCCGCCGGCGGGTATGCCTGTACCGACGCGACCTGTCCCTATGTTCGGAAAATCCACGAGATCGTTTCCTCGGCAGGGCCGGACGCCGCCGTCGTCATTCTCGGCGACGAAACGCACCCCGAGGTGGTCGGCATCCGCAGCTTTGCGGGCGAACGGGCGTATATCTGCGGCTCCGCGGCGGAGGCGGCGGAGGTCCTTCCCGCACGTCTGGCGGCAGACGCGCCGGCAATCGCCGTCGCGCAAACCACCTTCGACGTCGGCGAATGGAAAAAATTTTGTGAATTCTTCAAAAACCTATATACAAACGCAAAAATTTTTGATACAATATGCAAAGTGACCGAAGAACGGCAGAAAGAGGTCGTCCGGCTCGCGCAGACGAGCGACGGCATGCTGGTCGTCGGCGGCGCACACAGTTCCAACACGCAGAAGCTGTACGCGCTGGCGGCCGCCGTCTGCCCGACGGTCCGGCACATCGAAGACGCGTGCCAGCTCACGGAGGAGGAGCTGCACCGCTTTTCGGTCTGCAAAACAATCGCGATAGCCGCGGGGGCTTCAACGCCGCCGGGCATTATACAGGAGGTAAAAAAACGTATGGCAGAAAACCTTAGAGAAGAGTGCAGCTTTGAGGAGCTTCTCGAACAGTCTTTCAAAACCTTAAATACAGGGGAAAGGGTCACGGGCGTCATACTGGCGGTGAATCCCGCTGAGATCAAGGTCGATCTCGGCACAAAGCACACGGGCATTCTGCCGTATGACGAGATCACGACTGAGAGCGGCGTCGTGCTCGCCGACGAATATCATGTCGGCGATCCGATCGAGGTGGTGTGTACGAAGTTCAACGACTCCGAGGGCACCGTCCTCCTGTCCAAGAAGCGGCTGGACATCAGCAAGCACCTCGCGGAGATTCAGGCGGCGGTCGAGAGCGGCGAAACGCTCAACGGCACCGTCAAGGAGATCACCCGCGGCGGCGTGGTCGTGCAGGTCAAGACCGCGACCGTGTTCGTACCCGCCTCGCAGTGCGGCCTGCCGAAGGACGCGGATTTGTCCGAGCTGAAGAACAAGAAGGTGCCGCTGAAGATTCTCGAGTACAACGAGCAGCGCCGCCGCGCCGTCGGCTCCATCCGCAACGCGCTCCGCGCGCAGCACAAGCAGGAGGTCGAGGCGTTCTACGCCACGCTGGAGCCGGGCCAGAAGTTCAAAGGCACCGTCCGCTCGCTGACGAGCTTCGGCGCGTTCGTCAACATAGGCCCGGTGGATGGTATGATCCACATCACCGAGCTGTCGTGGGGCCGGCTGAAGCAGCCCTCCGAGGTACTCAAGGTCGGTCAGACGGTAGACGTGTTCATCAAGGCGGTCGACCCGGAGAAGAAGCGCATCTCGCTCGGCTACAAAACCGAGGAGAACAACCCGTGGAACATCTTCCTCAAGACCTACAACGTCGGCGACGTCATCACCGTCACCGTCGTGTCGCTGATGCCGTTCGGCGCGTTTGCCGAGATTATGCCCGGCGTGGACGGACTGATCCACAACTCGCAGATTTCGGACAAAATGGTTTCCAACCCCGCGTCGGTGCTTAAAGTCGGCGACAAGGTCGAGGTGAAGATCATCGCCGTGGACGCGGACAAGAACCGCATCAGCCTTTCCATCCGCGCCGCCGCCGACCCCGACTATGTCGCGCCCGAGCCGCCCAAGGCGAAGGAAGCGCCCGCCGAAAAGGCCGAGGAGGCGCCGGCGGAGACTGCTGCGGAAGAGGCCGAAGAAGCGCCGACCGAAGCGGCTGACGAAGCGTAAAAGCACAAAAGACAGGGACGGCCTGCGGGCCGTCCCCGCACAAAGAAGCCCAATGGAAAGCGGCTGCTTGCCATTGGGCTTTTTCGTTGTTTTTCCACGATGACGGACATCGGCTTTCCCCAAACTGGGCCTTGACGAGGCAACAACGCCGCTTCATAAGCGGGAAAAGGCATATCGCCCGCTTATTTCGTCAGAAGCACCGCCGGAAGCGCACCATTTCCCTTTCGGAAAACCGGCCGGCTTCGCGCGTGTCGCAGATACCCCCCGCCCACAACACCTGCGCTTGAAGCGCATACGCGCAAGCCGCCATATCGGGCTTCTTTCCGGCCTTCCTGCGCGGCGGGCGCGCCGCCACGCAGTTCGGGAACTGACGGCCGTCCTTAACCGCCGCCGATTTTGCTTCGTTCGCCGAAGCCCATACAGCACCCCGCAAGTCCGCGACTGCTGCGAAGCAAGCGTCCGCGCCCATGTGCTGCGGACACGCACAGGACCGGCAAAAAGCGGTCGGCCTGTCGGCTGCGGCATAGCCGACCGCAGCGCCGCGGAAGCCGATTCCGAAACGGAAGCGGGCCGTTCCCGCGCCATACGGGAAAAGCCGGAGCAAAACCGGCCGCCGCGCTGCTCGCACGCAAGCGGGCAGCCGGCCGTTCGCCGCGGCGAACGGCCGGCTGCGCAGCGACGCTTCCAAACGGCTATACCGCAAATGTGAAACACTCGGAGAACGATGCCCGACACATCCTGCCGCCGAAGCCGTAAAGCCCACGCGGCGCGGAAAAGCTCCCTCTCCTACACGGCAGGGCCAAAAGCGCAAAAAAGGAGCCTGCGCACCGCAGAATTCTGCGGCGGCACAAGCCCCTTTTTTTATATCTGTCGCCCGCTTTGGCCGTGGCTCTACGAACGAAAACCCTGCTTCGGCAGGTCGGTGCACTCTCCGCGTCTTTGCGCTTCCAACGTCCGCTCGGCAAGGTGACAAAAGCAGCTTGCGGCGGGAGGCCTGCGTTCCCGAGCACGGAAGGCATGCTCCAATTCGTAAATGTAGGTTTTTAACATAGAGCAACACGAACCAAGCAGAACGAACACACTGTTAGTATATGCCGGATCGAAACCGTTGATACGAGCTTTTCGACAAAAAGCGTTTGATTTTCCGCGCGTCCCGCGGCTCAGTCGTCAGCTTCGTCCTCGTCGTCGTCCAGATCGATTTCGCATTCGAATTCCTCTTCAAACGCGGCGACCGCCCGGTCGAATTCATCATCGTCGTCAATCGTGACCAGCAGCTCGCTGCCGTCTTCGTCCGTCGTGACCTTGAGCAGCACATACTCGTCGTCCTCGTTTTCGGCAGGCACGAGCGCGACGTAGGTCACGTCGTCGATCTCCACGCTGCCGAGCAGCTCAAACGCGCTTTCGTTGCCGTCCTCGTCCACAAGGTTGAACAGTCCGTTTTCAAAATCCAGATTTTCTTCCATAATCGCAGCCAATCCTTTCCGAGAAGCCGAGCGGGCCGATTTTTCGCGCCGCCGCCTCTTCCCGGCCGTTTCCGGCCGTGCTTCGGTTCTCTGTAAGGACATTCTACTACAAATATGCCGGATTGTCAAGAGATTTTTCACACCCTTCTTCGCGCCGATTGCGTCAAGGCGCGACATTTTATCCGGGAAAGCTGTCCGAATATTATGTAAACGCTTGACACGCGAAGCGGAAAATAGTATAATATTCATGAAAGCGGAGGGATACTGCAAATGGCGTCTACGCCCTTGTTCTTTGTCACCCGGGACAGCATTGAAAACGACCGCGTCGTCATCACGGGCGCGGACGCGTCGCACATCGTGCGCGTGCTGCGGCTGCGCGAGGGCGCGCCGCTTCTGGTGTCCGACATGCAGCGGAACGAATACACCGTCACCATCACCTGCGCAAGCCCGCAGCGCGTGGAGTGCGCGATTCTTTCCCGGCGCGTCGCCGACACGGAAAGCCCGTACCGCATCACGCTGTATCAGGCGTTTCCGAAGGCGGACAAGCTGGAGCTTGTCGTGCAGAAGGCCGTGGAGCTGGGAGCCGCCGAGGTGGTGCCCGTCCTGAGCGAGCGCTGCGTCTCGCGTCCCGACGCAAAATCGATGGAAAACCGGCTGACGCGGCTGAACCGCATCGCCCGCGCGGCCGCAGAGCAGTCGGGGCGCGGCGTGCTGCCGGTCGTTTCCCCGCCCGTTCCGTTTCCGCAGATGCTCGAAGGGCTTCTGGCGGCGGACTTGGGCTTTGCCTGCTACGAGGGCGAGCGCGAATACAAGCTGCGCGACCTGCTGGCCGACGTCCCGCAGCCGCGCACGATCGCCTTTTTTATCGGGCCGGAGGGCGGCATCTCCGAGCCGGAGCTGGAGCTGCTTCGCCGGCACGGTCTGCCCGCCGTGTCGCTCGGCAGGCGGATTCTGCGCACCGAAACCGCAGGGCTGTACGTCCTGTCGGCCATCAGCGCCATTTTGGAGTAAAGGCGGCGGGTCACCCGAACCGCTTCCGGCGCGCTTCGGGATTCCGTCGGGCGTTTTTCCCCGTCCGGCGTTTTCTGCATTCCTCCGGGCTGCTTTTCCCCGTTCGACGCTTTCTGCCCGCATCCGCCCGGCCTCCCGCGATCGGGGGCGCGCGTCTTTGGGGCGGCGGTTTGTGCGGCTTTGCGCTTTCTTTTTTTGCAGCTTGACAGCCGGCGCGCCGCCGATTTGACAATTCGCGGGCTTTTCTTTGATAAAAAAAGAAAAACTTTTATGAATTTCACGGCGATTCACTTGAAATTGGGTATATTTTATTGTAAAATAAGGGGTAATCGGATAAGACCTCGAATGCGCCCGCAGCGGTCGGCGGCCGGCGCGCCGCATCATTTCGGAAAGGATTGAGCGAGTATGTCAAACAAACTGTTCCAAAGCCTTATCTATCAGATGAAAGAAGAGCTTGACAGCACCGTCGGCGTGATCGACGACAAGGGCGTCATCATTGCCTGCAGCCAGCTTACCCGCATCGGCGAGACCGACAAGCTGGTGTTCGAGGCGGTCTCCTATTCCACGAGCGCGGTCGTGTACAACGGGTACACCTATAAGCCGTTCGGCACGCACGGGAAGGCGGAGTATGTCGTTTTCGTCGAGGGCACGGGGGACGACGCCAAGCACATCGCCGGTCTGCTGACCGTTTCCCTCTCCAGCGTCAAGGCGCTGTACGACGAGAAATACGACAAAGCAAACTTTATCAAAAACATCATTCTCGATAACATCCTTCCGAGCGACATTTATCTGAAGGCCAAGGAACTGCATCTGGACAGCGAGGTCAACCGCGTCGTTTACCTGATCCGATTCCACAATCACAACAGCGACGCCGTTCCGTTTGAAATCATTCAGAATATGTTCCCCGACAAGAGCCGCGACTATGTCATCAGCGTGGGCGAAAACGACATCGTGCTCGTCAAGGAACTGAAAACCGCGCAGGAGACCAAGAGCATCGAGGCCAACGCGAAGAGCATCGTTGACACCGTGTCCGGCGAATTTTATCTGAAGGTCACCGTCGGCATCGGCTCGGTGGTCAGCAGCATCAAGGAACTGGCGCACTCGTTCAAGGACGCGCAGGTCGCGCTGGAGGTCGGCAAGGTGTTCGACACCGAGAAGACGACCATCAACTACGAAAGCCTCGGCATCGCGCGGCTGATTTACCAGCTTCCCACGACGCTTTGCGAAATGTTCCTCTCCGAGGTGTTCCGCCGCGGGTCGCTCGAATCGCTCGACCGCGAAACGCTGATGACCATTCAGGCCTTTTTCGACAACAACCTGAACGTTTCCGAAACGAGCAGAAAGCTGTTCGTACACCGCAACACGCTCGTTTACCGGCTGGAGAAGATCAAAAAGCTCACCGGCCTCGATCTGCGTGAATTCGACCACGCCATCACCTTCAAGGTCGCTTTAATGGTTAAAAAATATGTCATCTCAAAACCCACCATCTACTAAAAAGTCCGCCGCGCGCTACGACATCACCTTCGAGGACGTCTGCATGATGTACCCGAACGGCAACGAGGCGCTCAAGGACGTCAATCTGACCATCCGGCAGGGCGAGTTCGTATTCATCGTCGGCCGCAGCGGCGCGGGAAAAACCACGCTGACCAAGCTGCTGCTGTGCGAGGAGCGCGTTTCGTCCGGCAGGCTGCACATCGGCCCGTATAAGCTGGAGAAGCTGCCGCGCCGGCGCATCCCCTATCTGCGGCGCAAAATGGGCGTCGTGTTTCAGGACTTCCGGCTGTTCGACAACAAGACCGCGTACGAAAACATCGCCTTCGCGCTGCGCGTGACCGGCGAAGGCAAAAAGCTCATACAAAAGCGCGTCCCCTATTTTCTCAACATCGTGGGCCTGCGCGACAAGGCGGCCAGCTATCCGACCGAGCTTTCGGGCGGCGAGAAGCAGCGCATCGCCTACGCGCGCGCGCTGGTCAACAATCCCTACATCGTCATTGCGGACGAGCCGACGGGCAACATCGACCCGGAAATGAGCCGTGAACTGCTGGACATGCTCGTGACCATCAACGGTCTGGGCAAAACGGTCATCGTCGTCACCCACGAAAAAGAGCTGGTCGACCGCTACAAAAAGCGCGTCGTCACCATCGAGGACGGCCGCATCGTCAGCGACAGGATCGGAGGCAGTTACGATGAAGAGACTGAGTAACTTCTTTTACCTCGTTTCGCAGGGCATCAAAAGCGTGTTCAAGAACGCGGTGATGTCGGTCGCTTCGCTGCTGACGCTGCTCTCCTGCCTGCTGGTGCTCGGCTCGTTCTATATGATCATCGACAACATCGGCGAAAACGCGAAAATGACGGACAAGCTTAATCAGCTTGTCGTCACGCTTGACAAGTCGCTGACCGACGAGCAGATCGAAGAAGTCAAGCAGAGCGTGGCAGGCTTGGACAACATTCTGTCCTGGACCTATAAGTCCAAGGAGGAAACGCTGGAGCAGCTGCGCGAAAACGGCGTGGAAATCGTGTCCAACGTAACGGACGAGACCAACCCGCTGCCGAACACCATTGAGGTCACCTTCGCCGACGTGGCGAGCGCCAACACGCTCGTCTACCAACTGGAAAAGCTGGAGGGCGTAACCGAGGTGTCGGACAAGCTGGAGGTCGCGCAGAACATCGACCGGGTCAAAAACGGCCTGACCGTCGTCGCCGTGGTGCTGATGGGCATTCTGCTGCTGGTCTCGCTGTTCGTGATTATGAACACCATCAAGCTGACGGTCTTTGCCCGCCGCGAGGAAATCGATATTATGCGCTACGTCGGTTCGACGGGCTTCTTCGTCACGATGCCGTTCATCACCGAGGGCGCTTTCATCGGGCTGCTGGCCGCAGCGGCGGCTTTCGGGCTGCAATACTATATTTACACCTATGTTTTTGTGGACATCCTGTCCGATTTCGGTATTTTTATGAATACGTTCTGGCACTATGCGCCGCTGCTGGCGGTCGCGTTTGCCGCCGTAGGACTGTTTACGGGCGTCATCGCCTCCGGCCTGAGCGTGAAGCGCTATTCGCATGAGCGCTGATGCTCCCGCCGCCGTATAACCGTGGAAAGGAACGAATACGATGAACAAAGCTCTCTCTCATAAGCTGCCGGCCCTGCTGATCGCATTCTGCCTGCTGCTGATCTGCCTGCTTACGGCCCTGCCGACGGATGTGCTGGCCGATACCACCATCGAGGAGGACCAGCAGGCGCTCAACGATCTCGAAGCCCAGCGCAAGGCGTATATGCAGCAGCTCGAAGCGCTTCAGGCGCAGATCAACGCCTCGAAGAACGAGGAGAAGACGCTGTTGGCCGAAAAGAGCGAGCTGGAGCAGGAAATCACGCTGCTGGACAGCTCCATCGAGACCAACGAAACGCTGATGGAGCAGTACCGTTTCCAGATCGAAAGCAACGAGATTGCGCTCGACGCGCTGGAGCAAGAGCTGGCCGACGAGATGGAAATCTACGGGCAGGTGCTTTGCTACTACGCCAAGTACGGCGAAGCGAGCACGTTTGAAATCCTGTTTTCGTCGAAAAGTTTTTCGGATTTTCTTACAAGACTTGACAATGTCGGCTTCATTTTAGAGTATAATAACACCATCGTCGATGACATTACGCGCACGACGCAGGACATCGAGACCGCCAAGGCGCAGAACGAAGCCTATCTCGCGCAATGCACTGCGCTGTCCGAGGAGCTGGCCGTCAACCGCGCCGCCTACGACGAGCGGACGGCGGAGCTGGAGTCGCTGCTTTCCGACCTGTCGGACGAGCAGCTCAAAACGCAGTCCGACATCGAGAAGCTGAAGGCGGAGGACGACCGCATTCTGCAGTCCATCCAGCAGCTTCAGGAGCAGATCGACAGCAAGGAGAGCTTCACGCCCAGCGGAAGCGGCTATTCGTGGCCGTTCGCCGCGAACGTCACAAGCAGCCTGTACATCTCCAGCCCGTTCGAGTGGCGCACCAATCCCGTCACCAATCGTCCGGAGCTGCACAAGGGGATCGATATCCCCGCCCCGTACGGCACGCCGATTCAGGCGGTGATGGACGGCGTCGTGATCGAGAGCGGCTATTCCGCCAGCGGCTACGGCAACTACGTCATCATTTATCACGGCAACGGTATGTCCACGATGTACGCGCATTGCAGCAAGCGGCTTGTGAATACCGGCGCCAAGGTGCTGCAGAATCAGGTCATCGCCCGCGTCGGCTCCACCGGCCAATCGACCGGCAATCACCTCCACATTGCATTCATCAAGGATTCTACATATTATAACCCGGCCGATTTTCTGCCGGCTGATATGCTCAACAAAATCAATACGCGCGGCTTGAACCTGCACTCGCTGGCAAGCTACACGCCGTAAGCGGCAAAACGAAATAGGAAAGGAAACGCGGACGGGAAACCGTCTGCGTTGTTATGGTTATGAAAAATCGCAAGCTCAGCCTGACAGCGGTTCTGCTGATCGTTTTCTTCGCGTGTCTGGTCACGTTTATGACCACGTTCGTCCTGCTGCGTTCCTCCTATGAGGCCAAGCTCGGCGGCGACATCGTCAGCTCGAGCGGTGAAAGCGAAAGCGGCATCGACTTCGACAAGCTGCTGGAGGTGGACGCGTATGTACGCGCCAATTTCATCGGCACGGTCGATTACGAAAAAGCCATGCAGTATATGCTGGACGGCTATATGTACGCTCTCGGCGACAAATACTCGGTTTACCACACGGCCGAGGAAATGCAGGAATTGACGAATGAGAGCAACGGCGACTTAGTGGGCATCGGCGTGCGCGTCATGATGGACGACGAAACGGGCGGCATCCGCATTCTGAACGTGATGCATGACTCCCCCGCGCTCGAGACGGGCCTGCAGGTGGGCGACGTCATCGTCAAGGTCGGCGGCTTAGAGGTGACGGCCGATACCTACAACACGGCGGTCAACGACGTCGCCGGCGAGGCCGGAACCGAGCTGACGGTTACAATCCTGCGGAACGGCGAGACGTTCGAGCGGACGCTGACGCGCCGGCTCGTCCGCAGCGAAGCCGTATTTCTGGAAATGCAGGATAACCATACGGCGCTCATCCGCATCTACGAGTTCACCGGCAACGCGGCGGACGACTTCATCGCCGCGATGGAGGAAGCGCAAAAGGCCGGCGCGACGGGCTATGTGTTCGACGTGCGCAACAACCCGGGCGGCGATCTGGGCGTGATCGTCAGGATTCTCGACTATCTGCTGCCCGAGGGACCGATTGTCCGCATCATAGACGCCTCCGGCGAGGTGGTGCATACCTATACGTCGGACGAAAGCGAGATTCAGGCGCCGATGGTCGTGCTGATCAATGAAAACACCGCCTCAGCCGCGGAGCTGTTCACCTCTGCCCTGCTGGACTATGACAAATGCGTAACCGTCGGACAGACGACCTACGGCAAGGGCGTGATGCAGAACATCATCACCCTGCCCGACGGCTCGGGCATCCGGCTGACGACGCACTATTATAACCCGCCCTACTCGGACAACTACAACGGCGTCGGCATCCCCGCAGACTACGAATTGGAGATGGCGTCCAGCGCAATCGCGGACCCCGCTCTGGACACGCAGCTACAAAAAGCGCTTTCCCTGCTCGCGGGCAGCGAAGGCAGCAATTAGAGCAAAAGGAGTTTTGGTATTTATGGCAAAGCAGATTTTTGTATCCAAGGACGGTTATCTGAAACTGCAAAACGAGCTGGAGCATCTGAAAACGGTCAAACGCGCCGAGATCGCGCAGGCGATCAAAAAAGCGCGTTCGTTCGGCGACCTCTCCGAGAACAGCGAATACGACGAGGCGAAAAACGAGCAGGCCGAAATCGAGACGAAAATCGCGCAGTTGGAAGAGACAATCAAAAACGCCACCGTCCTCGACGATACGCAGCTCAAGACCGACAAGGTCTCCGTCGGCAACAAGGTGCGCATCTATAACGTGCTCGACGACGCCGAGCAGGAGTTTTCCATCGTCGGCTCGACCGAGGCCGACCCGTTTGCCAACAAAATTTCGGACGACTCGCCGCTTGGCAAAGCGCTCATCGGTTCCCGCGAGGGCGACACGATCACCGTCGAGGCGCCGGTCGGCATTCTGAAATACACCATCATCGAAATCGCAAAATAATTTTTGCTCCCACGGCGAAATAAAAGCAAAGGAATTGCATATATGGCAGAAGACAGAACGGCGCCCGCCGCCGAAACCGAAGAGAATCTGAGCGACATCCTGCGCATCCGCCGGGAAAAGCTCGCCGAGCTGCGCGCGAACGGCAAGGACCCGTTCGTCATCCGCAGATTTGACAAAACGCACGACTTCAAAACCATCCGCGACGCGTTCGACGCGCTTGAGGGCAGCGACGTAATCGTCGCCGGCCGCATCCTGTCCCGCCGCGATATGGGCAAGGCCAACTTCATCGACCTTGTCGACGAAAGCGGCAAGATGCAGGTTTACATCAAATCCGACGACATCGGCGCCGACGCGTTTGCGGAATACCGCAAGTGGGACATCGGCGACATCGTCGGCGTGAAGGGCTTTGTGTTCCGCACCCGACGGGGCGAAATTTCCATCCACACCAAGGAGATTACGCTGCTGTCGAAGTCGCTTCTCCCCCTGCCCGAAAAATGGCACGGGCTGAAGGATCAGGATTTGCGCTACCGCCAGCGCTACGTCGATCTGATCGTCAACCCCGAGGTGCGCGACAGCTTCGTCAAGCGCTCGCGCATCATCGCCGAAATCCGCAGCTATCTCAACGAGCGCGGATTTCTGGAGGTGGAAACGCCGATCCTGCACAACATGGCCGGCGGCGCCAATGCGCGCCCCTTCATCACGCATCATAATTCGCTCAACATCGACCTCTACCTCCGCATCGCGCTGGAGCTGCATCTCAAGCGGCTGATCGTCGGCGGCTTCGAGAAGGTGTACGAGCTGGGCCGCGTGTTCCGCAACGAGGGTATGGACACGCGCCACAACCCTGAATTCACGCTGCTGGAGCTGTATCAGGCGTATACCGATTACAACGGGATTATGGATCTGACCGAGGACCTCATCCGCACGGTCGCGCGAAACGTCCTCGGCACCGAGGTCGTGACCTACGGCGACGTCGAAATCGACCTATCCAAGCCGTTTGCGCGGCTTTCGATGGTGGACGCCGTCAAGCGCTACGCGGACGTTGACTTTTCCGCCGTGCAGACCGACGACGAAGCAAAGGCGCTCGCCAAGGCGCACCATATCGAATTCGAGGCGCGGCACAAGAAGGGCGACATCCTCAACCTGTTCTTCGAGCGCTACTGCGAGGACAAACTGATCCAGCCCACCTTCATCACCAACCATCCGGTGGAAATTTCACCGCTGGCGAAAAAAATGCCCGAAAATCCGGCCTACACCGAACGCTTCGAGCTGTTCATCGTCGGCCGCGAGCACGCCAACGCGTTTTCCGAACTGAACGATCCCATCGACCAGCGCGCCCGCTTTGAAGCGCAGGCGGCGCTCAAGGCTTGCGGCGACGAGGAAGCCAACGACGTGGACGAGGATTTCCTCACCGCGCTGGAATACGGTATGCCGCCGACGGGCGGGCTGGGCATCGGCATCGACCGTCTGGTCATGCTGCTCACCGGCGAGCCGTCCATCCGCGACGTGCTGCTCTTCCCCACAATGAAGCCGTTAGATTAAGTAAAGCTTTATAACCCTATATATCTGTGCATATATAGGGTTATTTTTATAGCAAACAAATGCATATCATATCTTCTGCGGGAGGGAAAAATCCAATAATGTTTGACGAATTTGAAAAAGCAAAAATACTTTCTTATTATAATATTGCCTTAAAACGAATAAAAGAAAATCATATTGGATTGTTTAAGGACCATAAAAAACCCGTGATGCTGATTTCGGAAGCATATCCCGGGGTGTGGCTTGAGCATGTTTATGATGCGGTTTTGTTTTCAAAATTAGAACCGGCATATCTTCCGATTGCCCAAAACACCATAGAGCTTTTCATTGACAATCAACGTGAGGATGGACAGCTTCCCTGTTTTGTATTGGATGGAAATAAAAGAAATGGAAATCCTCAAGATTTAATTGGCTTTTCGCAGCTGCAGGAGTGTGTGTCTTTTGCAAGTCTGTGTTTGGAAGTTTGTAAAGCGGTTGCCAAAGAAGAATTCATCCTTAAATGTTACGCTTCCTTGTGTTTGTGGGTGGATTGGCTTTGCAGCCATAGGATGACACTGAAAACCGGCCTTGTGGAAATGTTTGTTGGATATGATACAGGTCACGACAATAGCGGCAGATTAAACGGAATGAAAGCACCGGAAAATCGTCTTGAAGGCGGGGAACGGTTAAATGCCGGTGTGCCGCCGGCAGAAGATGACATTGCGCCGATCATTGCGGTCGATTTGAATTGCAATTTTTATGCCACTCTGAAAGCATTGGAACAAATGGCGAAAATGCTGAATATGCAGAAAGCAGCCGAAGAGTGGGCGGAAAAGGCAAAAATCGTCAAGAAAAAACTGTTTGAGCTTTGCTATGATAAGGAGGACGCATTTTTTTACGATGTGGATAAACACGGGAACAAGCGAAAATATCTTTCCTGCACCATATTCCATTTGTTTATGGAAGGGGTGTTAGATCAAGAAGAGGATTCGGAAACAATTGAAAATATATACACGAAACACATAAAGAATCCAAATGCGTTTTGGACAGAATATCCTTTTCCCTCTATGGCCGTGTGTGATCCTTCCTGTGTGAATCACCAAAAGAAGAACTGCTGGGGATATTATTCTCAAGCACTAATTGTACTAAGGTGTACCTTATGGATGGATAAATACCATATGACCGATGATTTTGACGCCATTCTTGAGAAGTGGATTACAAAATGGACCTTTGGCAATTCAATTATGTTTGGGCAGGAGTTAGACCCAATTACAGGAGAAGCCACAAACTGTTCGGAATGGTATTCCAGTTGTATGCTGCTTTATATATACGCTGTCAGGCGACTCGGCTTATTGAGTCATTGAGCGTATGTGGGAAAATTGTATTTGCTTCGCTCAAAAAGCAAAAACGTTTCCCCGCTTTAAGCCACAGCTGAAACCGGTTTCACTTAAATGAGCAAGGGTTATAGGCTATTACAAGAAAACAGGTTGTATAGATTTATCGTGAATGTTCCCCGAAAATCGCAGCAAGAAAGCCAATTGATTAAATAAGAGTTCGACAGTTAAAGACAGTTTTATCTGAAAATCAGTTTCAAGGAGTTTTTTTATGATGGAATACGAAAAGATGAAAAAAGGAATGATTTATGATGCTTTGACAGAAAAAATAGGCACCGAAGCCAAAAATACGCATCGCCTTTGTGAAAAATACAATAAGCTCGGCGCCGATGATGGGAAACGGAAAAACAAACTGTTGAAAAAGCTCTTTCCCAATGATGATTTTGGATTGTTTCGCACAATGGAAACTCCAATTTTTATTGATAATAAAGAAATCAGAATCGGTAAAAATTTCTATTCCAATATTCATTTTTCCTTTATCGGTGGGTGCTGCGTTGAAATCGGCGACAATGTATTTATAGGCCCTTACTGCACACTTGCAACAGGGATACATTCCTTAATCGCCGAAGAAAGACGAATCTCTGTTGATGATAATGGTATTCCTCACGATTATGAATATGGAAAACCCATTCGTATTGGCAACGATGTGTGGATCGCTTCAAATGTTACGATTTGTGGCGGCGTCACTATCGGCGACGGCAGTGTTATTGGCGCGGGCAGTGTCGTTACCAAAGATATTCCGGCAGGTGTCTTGGCGGCAGGCAATCCTTGTAAGGTGATGCGCGAAATTACAGAAAAAGACAGTATGTATATCAAAGCAAAAAGGGTCTAATGAAACCAACTTAAACCAATAGAATTTTGAATAACGATATAAGCACACCGTTATAGGGATTAAAATGATTTATATGGTTTTAGAAATGAGATTATAAAGGTTATACACAGTGTTGCCAATTGTTCCCCGAAAATCGCATCAAAGAAGCCGTTGGGCTGACAGGGATTCAAAAAAAGCAGCAGATATGTGCGGAGCGGTATTCCCCACGCATAAAGGGTACGCCGCTGCGCCAAACGTTCGCCAGTTTTCACAAGCAGGCGCAGGGAAAAGCATCTATCGTATATCTCACAAATAAGCGCCGTGCAGACCGCACGGCGCTTTTCCTTCTGCGCGGCGCACAGCATACAGGCGTTATCCGCAGAAAAAAGCATATTTCCTTTCAGAACATTTTGTGCTATAATAAAATATACGCGGCAAAAGCTTTGCCGGACAAACCGTCCGCGCAGCCCTGAGCCGGCTGAAAGGAGGGAGAACGCTATGGCGTACAGTGAGCTTATCAAGAGCTTTGAAAAAATCAGAGCGTATATGCGCGAATTCTACGTTTACGGCTTCAAGAGCCGCACCGAATACGACGCCAAAAGCGCGCGCTCCTACGACGACGAACGCCGCCGTTTGGAAAGCTGGCTGGGCGATTACATGCGCTTTGCGCAGACGCCGGAGGGCAAGACCGTGTTCCTCTCCATCGACAGCAGAGCGACGCAGCGGAATCCCCTTTACAAAGCGTGGAAATCCAAGAGCTTCACGGACAAAGACATCACGCTGCATTTCCTTCTGTTCGACATCCTCTCGGCACCCGAGGTGAAGAAAACGCTCTCCGAACTGGTGGAGGAAATCGACCGGCGGCTTTGCGTGTTTGAGAACCCGATGACCTTCGACGAATCCACCGTTCGCAAAAAGCTGAAGGAATACGCCGGAGAGGGCATCGTCCGCATCGAAAAGGACGGCCGCAGGACACTTTACGGCAGAACGCCCGATCCGGCGCTGCCCGACCTGCGCGACGTCATCGATTTTTTCAGCGAGGCGGCTCCATGCGGCGTGATCGGCTCTTATTTACAGGACAAGCTGGAACCCAATGTCCCGCTTTTCACCTTTAAGCATCATTACATAACGCAGGCCATGGACAGCGACGTGCTGGCGCTGCTTTTCGACGCGATGCACAAGAAATGCCGCATCACGGCCGACAACCTCGGCCGGCATTCCGAAAAGGCCAAAGCCCTTTGTCTGGTCCCTTTGAAAATCTACATCAGCGCGCAGAACGGGCGGCAGCACCTGTTGGCGTTCCACGAGCAGACGAACCGCCTGAACGCCTATCGGCTGGACTATCTGTCGAATGTCCGCCTCGGCGAGCCATGCGCGTCGTTTGACACGCTTCGGCGCGCTCTGGAAAACGCGGAGTCCCATATGTGGGGCGTAAACGGCCGTCTGCATTCGAAGCGGCTGGAGCATGTGGAATTCGATGTGCAGGTCGCCGACGGCGAAGCGTATATCGTCCGGCGGCTGGAGCGCGAAAAACGCTGCGGGCGGGTAGAAAAGCTGGACGCGCACAGCTACCGTTTTTCCGCCGACGTTTTCGACACGAACGAAATGCTCCCTTGGATCAGAAGCTTTCTATCCAGAATCACCTCTATGCGCTTTTCCAACAGAACCGCGGAAAACACATTCAAGGCGGATTTGCAGGCTATGTACGACCTGTACGGCATCGGCGGAGGTGAGAAGCTATAATATTCAGCGAACTGTATTCCGTGTATTACAATACGGTAGCCGAGATTTTGAAACGCGCCGTGCAGGGCGGCGTCTCCGAGCGCGAGCTGCAGCGGCTGGTGAGCGAGAGAGCCTTTTCGGAGAGCGTGACGACGATTGTGCCGTCGCTCAAATCCGGCAAATGGCAGCTTTTGCATCGGGACCTGTCCACGGTGCTGCGTCACGCGCCCACAATGCCGCTTACGACGCTGCAGAAGCGCTGGCTGAAGGCTGTCTCGGAGGACCCGCGCATCCGTCTGTTCCATATCCGACTTCCCGACCTGGACGGCGTAGAGCCCCTGTTTACGCAAAAGGATTACAGAATTTACGACAAATATGCGGACGGCGACCCTTTTGAAAGCGACGCCTATATCGCGCACTTTCATTTGCTTCGGGAAGCGATACGCACAAAAAGCCCGGTGAAGGTCACGATGAACAACCGCTTCGGCCAGGAAGTGCGGGTTCGTTTTTATCCGAAGGGCTTTGAATACTCCGCAAAGGACGATAAAATCCGCATCCTCGCCGCCGGCTGCCGGTTCAGACATTTCAATCTGGGGCGCATAACGAGCTGCCGCTACGATCACGGGAATCGCCGGCGGACGGAGGAGCCGCCGGCGGAGCGGGTGTGCACCGTCACCGCGGAAATCACGGACGAACGCAACACGCTGGAACGCGCGATGCTGCACTTTGCGCATTTCGAAAAGCAAGTGAAGCGCATCGACGAGCGCCGTTATCTGCTCCGCCTCTGCTATTACGAAAGCGACGAGACGGAGCTGGTCATTCGGATGCTCTCCTTCGGGCCTTATATCAAGGTTCTTGCGCCCGACCGCTTCGTCTCGTTGATGCGGGAACGCCTGATTGCACAAAAAAGCTGCGGACTTCGATGAGTTCGCAGCTTTTTTTCCGTGAAAAAGCCGGCTTGCGCGTTTATAATAGGAAAGCAGGGCGCGGAAGCCGGACAGGAAGCTCGCATGCAGAAATCGATCCGAAACAAGACATAGCAGCGGCAAGCGCCGTCCGCTGCCGCGCCGCAGCCATTTCAAAAAAACAGCGAAAGGAGAGGCACAATGCTTGCAATCGAAGGAAAAGTAAACACCGCCGTCTGCTACGCGACGGTCATCGAGGACGAGGCGATCGAGCAGATTCGCAGGATGTGCGACCATGACTTCACCGCCGGTTCCAAAATCCGCATCATGCCGGACGTGCATGCCGGCAAGGGCTGCACCATCGGAACGACGATGACGATAACGGACAAGGCCGTGCCGAACGTCGTCGGCGTAGACATCGGCTGCGGTATGTACACCGTCAAACTGGGGCAAACCGATTTGGACTTCGTCAAAATTGACGAGGCCGCGCACTACATCCCCAGCGGCCGAGACGTCTGGGAGGGCCGGATAGAACGCTTCGACCTGACCGGACTGCGGTGCTACCGCGACCTGAAGCAGACGAAGCGCCTGGAGCGCAGTCTCGGCACGCTGGGCGGCGGCAACCACTTCATTGAAATCGACGCCGCGGCCGACGGAACGAAGTATCTGGTCATCCACTCGGGCAGCCGCAATTTGGGCAAGCAGGTCGCCGAGCTTTATCAGCAATTGGCCGTCGATTTGAATCTCGGCAAGGCGGAGCTCTTTGCCAGAAAAGAGGAAATCATCCGCACCTATAAAGAGCAGGGACGCAGAGCGGAGATTCAGGACGCGCTGAAAGAGCTGGCGCGCAGCTTTTCCGCCAAAGAGCCGACGCTTCCCGAGGACCTTTGCTATGTATACGGCGTCTATCTGGAGGACTACCTCCATGATGTGGAAATCTGCCAGCGCTTTGCCAGACGCAGCCGGGAGAAAATGGCGGAAATCCTTTTGGAGCGCACCGGCATGACGGCGATTTCGGCGTTCCATACCATCCACAACTACATCGATGTGCAGGAAAGGATTCTGCGCAAGGGCGCCATCGCCGCGCACAAGGACGAGCCGGTTCTGATTCCCATCAACATGCGGGACGGCAGCGTGCTCGCTAAAGGCAAGGGCAACCCCGAGTGGAATTTTTCCGCGCCCCACGGCGCCGGACGGCTGATGTCCCGCGCCAAGGCACGGGAAACGCTCGACATAGAAGCCTATAAGCAGTCGATGAAGGGCGTATATACCACCTCGGTCAACGCGTCCACGCTCGACGAAGCGCCTATGGCGTACAAGTCGCTGGACGCGATCATCGACGACATCCGCGACGCGGTGGACATAATCGAGGTGCTGAAGCCCGTTTACAACTTCAAGGCGTCGGACTGACAGGCGGATATGCGATGCACATTTTCCGCGGACGGCAAAGCCGGGCCGGCGTTCCTTGCCGGCCGGGCGAAAACGGATCGCATATCCAAAATACGGGCTGCCGCGGCTTTTCCTGCCGCAGCAGCCCGTTTTTTCTTTTATTGTTCGGATTTGGGTTTGGTATGGCAGCCGCCGGAGGGACAATGATCGCAGCCGCAGCTACAGCCGCCGCCCCGCTTGCGGCGACGGACCATTGACCAGACGACTGCCGCGACCACCGCCGCGACCACCGCGGCTACGAGGATCGTGCCCAGATTATCGGAAAGCCATGCAGGCATACGTCATTCCTCCTTAATGGTATTATACGGTCTGCTTCGCCTGCTTATACGGACGGAAGAGCATAAACAGCAGCAGGGCCAGAACGGCGACGGCGCAGACCAGTCCGACAGGCTGCAAAGCGCCGGTAAACGCCGAGCCGAACTGGAAAATCATCAGCGACACGGCATAGGCGAACACGCACTGATAGCCGACCGCGAACAGCGTCCACTTGGCGCTGTTCATCTCGCGGCGGATGGCGCCGATGGCCGCAAAGCAGGGCGCGCACAGCAGGTTGAACACCAGGAAGGAATACGCGGCAAGCTGCGACATCCCCTCGAAGTCGAGGACGCCGAACACGCCGACAACCTCTTCCTTGGCGACAAGCCCCATAATCGTGGCGATGGTCGCCTTGATGTTGCCGAAGCCGAGCGGCTGGAACAGCCAGCAGATCGCGCCGCCGATGGCGCCGAGGATGCTGTCCTCCAGCTCCATTTCCGTATCAAAGACGAACGAGCCGTCGATGACGCCGAACACCGAGCCGGCCCAAATAACGATGGAGGCCAGCAGGATGATCGTACCCGCTTTCTTGATGAACGAGCTGGCGCGCTCCCACATGCTGCGGAGCAGATTGCCGACCGTGGGCCAGTGATACGCGGGCAGCTCCATAACGAACGGCGCGGGATCACCCGAGAACATCCGTGTTTTGCGCAGCATAATGCCCGAGAGGATAATCGCCGCGATGCCTACGAAATAAGCGCTCGGCGCAACCCACCAGGCGCCGTCGAAAAGCGCCGCCGCGATAAGCGCGATGATCGGCAGCTTGGCGCCGCACGGAATAAAGGTCGTCGTGATGATCGTCATCCGACGGTCGCGCTCATTTTCAATCGTGCGCGAAGCCATGATGCCCGGGACGCCGCAGCCGGTGCCGATGAGCATCGGGATAAACGACTTGCCCGACAGACCGAACCGGCGGAACACGCGGTCCAGCACGAAGGCGATACGCGCCATATAGCCGCAGGCTTCCAAAAACGCCAGCAGCAGGAAAAGCACCAGCATCTGCGGGATGAAGCCGAGCACCGCGCCCACGCCGGCGACGATGCCGTCCAGCAGCAGGCTTTCCAGCCAGTCCGCGCAGCCGATGGCTTCCAGGCCGTCCCCGATGAGCACGGGGATGCCCGGCACCCAGACGCCGTATTCGGCGGTATCGGGCACGTCCTCGGCCTCCAGCGCCTCATCGACAATCGGCGTTATGTCGTATCCGGCCTCGGACAGCGCGTCCGCATAGGTGCCGTACGCCTCGTCGAACGCCGAAAAGCTGCCGTCCTCGATGGCATCGCGCAGGTCTGCCGCGCCGACGACGCCGGCGTCTGCGGCGCCGTTCACCGTCGCACGCAGCTCATCGGTCCAGATATGCGCTTCGGCATACGCGTCCATGTCCGATTCGTACTCGGCGCTGCCGATGCCGAACAGATGCCAGCCGTCGCCGAACAGGCCGTCGTTGGCCCAGTCGGTCGCCCATGTGCCGACCGTGGAAACCGAAATGTAGTAGACCAGAAACATAATCACGGCAAAGATCGGCAGGGCCAGAAAACGGTTGGTGACCACCTTGTCGATCTTATCGGAAACGGTGAGCCGGCCCGCCGACTTCTTGCGGTAGCAAGCCTTCATCAGCGACGCGATATATATGTAGCGTTCATTGGTGATGATGCTCTCGGCGTCGTCGTCCATCTCGGACTCCGCCGCTTGAATGTCGGTCTCGATGTGCGCCAGCACGCTTTCGGCAAGGCCGAGCTGCTCGCGCACCTTCTCGTCGCGCTCAAACAGCTTGACCGCGTAATAGCGCTGCCGTTCGGCGGGCATATCGTGCAGCGCCGCCTCCTCGATGTGCGCGACGGCATGCTCCACCACGCCGGAAAAGGTGTGCATCGGCACGGGGACGCCGGCCTTCGCCGCTTCGACGACCGCGTTCGCCGCCTCCTCGATGCCCCTGCTCTTCAGCGCGGAGATGGTGACAATCCGGCAGCCGAGCGCCTCGGACAGCGCCGCGACGTCGATTTTATCGCCGTTCTTTTCGACCACGTCTATCATATTGATCGCAATGACGACCGGAATGCCCAGCTCGGTAAGCTGCGTGGTCAGGTACAGGTTACGCTCCAAATTGGTGCCGTCGACGATGTTCAGAATCGCGTCCGGCCGCTCGCCGACGAGATAATTGCGCGCCACGACCTCCTCAAGCGTATAGGGCGACAGCGAATAGATGCCCGGCAGGTCCGTCAGAATGACGCCCTCGTGCTTTTTCAGCCGCCCTTCCTTTTTTTCCACTGTCACGCCCGGCCAGTTGCCGACGAACGCATTGGCGCCGGTCAGCGCGTTGAACAGCGTTGTTTTGCCGCAGTTCGGGTTGCCCGCAAGGGCGATCCGCAGCTCCATACAGTTTCCCCCTTCAGATTGTTCGGTTAGCATCAGCTAACCCGCAGACTTGAAAACAGGGCGATACCGCCCCGGCAGTCAGACACTACAAAATTTCGACCATTTCCGCATCCGCCTTGCGCAGCGAAAGCTCATAGCCGCGCACCGTGACCTCGATCGGATCGCCCAGCGGCGCCACCTTGCGCACGAACACGTCCACGCCCTTGGTGATGCCCATGTCCATAATCCGGCGCTTGACGGCGCCGGCGCCATGCAGCTTCGCAACCGTAACCGTTTCGCCGATCTTTGCTTCCCGCAGCGTTTTCATCCCGACAGAATCCCCCTTATATCATAATCTTTTGCGCCATTTCGCGGCTGATGGCCACGCGCGCCTCCTTCACGCTGACGATCACATTGCCGCCGAGCGTGTTGATGATCGTGACGTCGCTGCCGACGACAAAGCCCAGATTTTCCAGATGCTTTTTCACCTCGGGGCTTCCGCCGACCTTTCGTATCGTATTCCTTTCTCCTATCGCCGCAAGCGTCAACGGCATCATACGCGCTTCCCTTCTTCCGTTTTTACCGCATGTGCATTAGTTCAAACTAACCACATGCTTATCATACATCGGAAGCGGGCGTTTGTCAAGCGTTTTTTTGCCGATCGCAGGATTTCGGCAGAATCGGCAAAAATCGAGCTGTGCCGCCGGAGGGTTTGTGCAAAGTGAATGCCTCCCCGACTTTGGCGGAATTGCAAATTTTCCTTCCCGTAAAAGGAAACAATTTGCACAACACGCGCAATACCACTTGCGAAAAAGCGGAAGGCATGGTATACTTTTGATAAATGGTATACTTTTGATAAAACGCAGAACATCTTGAAATAGGGAAGGAAAATCGTATGAAAAGCGCCGAACAAGACCGAAAGCTGACGTTCCGGGAGTGGCTGGAGCACATCTGGTATTACTACAAATGGCAGATCCTCATTTTGGGGCTGATCGCCGTTTTCGTTATCATTGCGACCGTGCAGCTTTTCACCAAAAGCGACCCGGACGTGGGAATCATGGTCGTCGGCAAGACCACGCTGACCGCCGAGGGCACGGCGGATTTCAAAGAGGTCTGCTATTCCCTGATGAGCGACTATAACGACGACGGCGAAAAAAGCGTGAACTATCTTGAACTGACCGTATCCGAAAACGGTGAAACGACGAACGCGCAGTACAATTCCGACCTGACCGCGCTCCAGCGCTTCAATACGGAGGTGGCGTCCGGGAATTCGATCATTTATCTGGTCAACGAGGCGTATTACGAGCGGCTGAAGGAATTCGGCGTGCTTGCGAAGCTGACCGACGTTCTGCCCGCCTCCGCCATCCCCGCGGAGACGGTGGACGAGTACGGCGTGTATCTGCGCGAGCTGGAGATCCATTTCGCCGCCGGCTTCAGCCGTCTGCCGGGCAAGCTGGTCCTCTGCATCCGCCGCTCGCCGGAGCAGGACGACATCACATACGGCCGCACAATGGAATACTGGCGCGGCAACCAGCTTTTCTTCCGCAGCCTGTTTGAATACAAGCATCCGACGGAGGAATAGGGGCGAAAAAGCCTTTTTATACAATTATTTTCATATTCAACCTTGCTTTTTTACGGGTTATGTTGTATAATGGCTCAGTTGTGAGCGTCGGCCGTCTGTCTGTCGCCGCGAACTTTTTCATAAAGCAACGGAGGTTTTCAGAAGAATGTCTAAAAAATATTCCAAAAAACACCAGAAGGTCGTTTTCATCATCACCATCGTGCTCTGTGTAGCCGTGCTCGCCGCCACGCTGCTGGTGACGGTCAGCTCGTACCTGAACACGTCGCCGATGTTCAACGATCAGGATTTTGCCAAAGCGCTGGCAGAGCAGCTTGACGTGAATGCGCGCAGCCTCACGCCCGAGATGCTCGAGCAGTACGAATACATCCGCATCACCGCCTCGTTCACCTCGCCGTCGACCGACAACCCGTCGATGGTATATCCGATCTGCACACTGGGCAACGCCGCGTTCGCCGAGCGGATCATAAGCGAGGCTTACGCCGAGGAGGAAGAGTCGGAGGAGGAGACGAACGAGAGCAGCAGCGATTCCTCTGCGGAAAGCTCTGATCCGTTTTACACCGACAACTCGATTTCCTTCTACGCCTACCTCAACAACGCCGAGGACTTAAACCTGTTCCCCAACCTGCGCTATGTTTCCATCATCGGCGCGTACGACGCGTACACCATCGAATACAACGCGTCGCTGTATTCCTATTATAATCAATTCTACGGCGGCAGCTCGTTTGACGCCTCCAGCATCATTCAGGCCATTGCGCTGTCCTCCGTAAAGAACCTTGATTCGTTCTCGGAACTGAAAAAGCTGGAATACCTCTCGCTTTCCCATTCTTCGCTGACCTCGCTCAAGGGCATTTCCAAGCTGACCTCGCTCAAGGTGCTTGACCTTACCAGCTCGTCGGTGGCCGACATCACCGCCGTCGGCGAATCGTCCTCGCTGGAGGAGCTGTATCTGGCGGCGACGAACGTAAAAGACCTCTCCCCGCTCACCGACGCCAAAGCGCTCAAAACGCTGGATGTCGAAGGGCTGGAACTGGAGGACCTGTCGATGCTGTCGTCGCTGACCACGCTCGAGCAGCTCAGCGTCAACAACAACAAGCTCAAGGATCTGGACGACATCAAGGCGCTGACCAATCTGGATTACCTCGCCGCGTCGGGCAACGAGCTGGAGAACATCGACGGCATCGCCGACATGACCAAGCTGGAGACGCTCGACCTGCGCAGCAACAGCATTGCCGACGTCAAGGCGCTCGCCAAGCTGACCGCGCTGGAGACGGTGGACATCAGCAGCAACAAGATCACCTCGCTGGAAGGCTTTGAGGCGCTGACCAAGCTGACCTCCCTGACCGCCAACGACAACGGCGTTAAGGAGGAGAAAGAGGATGACGACGGCGAAACGACGACCGAGCTGGTCTCCTCCATTACCAGCGTGGAGCCGCTGAAGAACTGCACCGAGCTGACCACGCTCAATCTGGACAACAACCTCATCACCGACCTCTCCCCGCTCTCCGCGCTGACCAAGCTGGAAACGCTGACGGCGGACAACAACAAAATCACCAACATCGAAGGGCTGGGCAAACTGGAGGCGCTGACCTCGCTGTCCCTGTCCGACAACGAAATCGAGGACGTTTCCTCTCTGGTCGGGCTGAAAAAGCTGACCACGCTGGATATGTCGGCGAACAAGATCAAAGGCATCGCCGTCCTCAAGGACGCGTTTGCCGACGGCACGATCACGACCATCACGCTCAAGGACAACGCCGACATCCCGTATGAGGATTGGGACGTGCTTTCTGAGGCCTATCCGAAGGCGACCATCACCGGCAAGCCGTCCAGCAAGCCCGAGGAAAGCTCCGGCGACGAAAGTGGCGACGAGACGAGCGAAGACGTGTCCGGCGAAACCTCGGAGGAGGTTTCCGAGGACGTCTCTGCGGACATTTCCGAGGCGTCGTCCGACGCCTCGGCCGATGAATAAGACAAAGGCGGAACCGATGATGCTGAACCTGCATACGATTGAAAACGGCAAAACGATTCTGCTCAGCGGCGATTCGGTCACCGACTGCGGCCGCGCGCGCCCTTACGGCGACTATGTCAACGGGCTGGGCGGCGGCTATCCGCAGAACCTGCACACGCTCATCACCGCGGCCTGTCCCGAAAAGCGCCTGCGGCTGGTCAACGCCGGCATCGGCGGCGAAACGAGCCGCGACGTCCGCAGCCGTTGGGAGAGCGATCTGGACGCCGTCCGCCCCGACCACGCGACGCTGCTCATCGGCGTCAACGACGTTTGGCGGCACTTCGACACCTATATGACGCCGTCCCGCGCAGTTTCCGAGGAAGAATACGAGGAAAACCTGCGCTTCATCGCATCCATCGCCGCCAAGCGGCTGGAGAGCTTTACGCTCATCGCTCCGTTTCTGTTTGAAACAAACAAGCGCGACGCGTTTTTTGCCGCGGTGTTGCGCTACGCGAAAATCTGCGAGCGCGTGGCGGCGGATACCGGCTGCGACTTCATCAACCCGCAGAAGGACATCGACAAGGCGCTGCGCAGTCTGAACAATACGGCGCTCTCGCCCGACCGCGTGCATCCGAACGCCGTCGCGCATATGATCGTGGCGCGGTCGATTCTGAAGCACTGGCATTACAAATTTTAGGAGGCTTTCATCATGCCCGATATGCTCGTCAAGCTCTACGCGCTTCCCGATGCAAGCGCGCTCTACAAATCGCTTGAAGAAAAAGGCATCCGCATCATCCGTCCGATGACGCCGAACAAGCACAAGGTTCACGAATTCATCGTCAAGCACTTCGGAGACGGCTGGGCCAGCGAGATCGACACCGCTTTCACCCGTTTCCCTATTTCCTGCTTTATCGCATATGATACCAACAGCAAGGAGATCCTCGGCTTCGCGGGGTACGACTGCACCTGCAAGGCCTTCTTCGGCCCGACGGGCGTCGACGAGACCAAGCGCGGGCTGGGCATCGGCAAGGCGCTGCTGTTGCGTTGTATGGAGGCGATGCGCGACGAAAGCTATGCCTACGCCATCATCGGTTCCGCGGGGCCGGTGGATTTTTACAAAAAATGCATAGGCGCCGTCGTCATCGAGGACAGCGTCCCCGGCATTTACACCGATCTGATTTAAGAAGGAAGCAAGCATTATGGAACATAAACTGAGAGCCGGGATCGTCGGCGCGACCGGTATGGTCGGGCAGCGCTTCATCACGCTGCTGGCCGATCACCCCTATTTTGAAATCACCTGTCTGGCCGCCAGCGCCAAGAGCGCCGGAAGGCCCTACGCCGAGGCCGTCAAGGGTCGCTGGAAGCTGCAGGAGCCGATGCCGGCCTGCGTGGCGCAGATGCCCGTTGCAGACGCCGCCGACATCGCGTCCCTGAAGGCCGCGTGCGATTTCGTATTCTGCGCGGTCGATATGCCCAAGGACGAGATCCGCGCGCTCGAAACGGCTTACGCACAGGCCGAGCTGCCGGTCGTCTCCAACAACTCGGCGCACCGCTGGACGCCCGACGTCCCGATGGTCATTCCCGAGATCAATCCCGAGCATCTTGACGTCATCGCCGCACAGCGCAAGCGCCTCGGCACGAAAAAGGGCTTCATCGCCGTCAAGCCGAACTGCTCGATTCAGAGCTACGTCCCCGCCCTGACCCCGCTGCGCGCCTACGGTGTGCAGGAGGTGCTGGTGACGACCTTCCAAGCCATTTCCGGCGCGGGCAAGACGTTTGAGACCTTCCCCGAAATTTTGGACAATGTCATCCCCTACATCGGCGGCGAAGAGGAAAAGAGCGAAAAAGAGCCGCTGAAAATCTGGGGGCATATTGAAAACGGCGCGATTGTCAGCGCTGAACAGCCGACCATCTCCGCGCAGTGCATCCGCGTGCCGGTGTCGGACGGGCATCTGGCGACGGTGGCGGTGAAATTTGCGAACAAGCCCGCGCGCGAGGACATCCTCAAGGCATGGGCGTCGTTCGGTGGCGATCCGCAAAAACTGGCGCTGCCGCATGCGCCCGAGCGCTTTATCACCTACTTTGAGGAGGATAACCGTCCGCAGACCAAGCTCGACCGCAATCTCTACGGCGGGATGGGCGTTTCGGCGGGACGGCTGCGCGAGGATACGCTGTTCGACTGGAAGTTCGTCTGCCTGTCGCACAATACGCTGCGCGGCGCGGCCGGCGGCGCGGTCCTCATTGCCGAGCTGCTCTACCGCAGAGGGTATTTGGGCTGACGGTACAGAAGCACATCGCAGCGTCACGGCGCACCGTATCGCAGCGGCCTTTTGCCGCAGCAATCTAAAACAAAAATGGCGGCTTTCTTTATCGGAAAGCTGCCCTTTTGCTTTTTTGTTTTTATTATGTACGGCCGTAATAGCCGGTAGTCTGCGGATATGTCGCCATTCAATTCAAAGAGCCGGCCGAAGCGGTTCTGCGGTGTTCAAGCAGACGACTTTTCGCCGGTCTGGGCGAGTCTGTCCGAGCCGATTCCTGCAAAGACATGCCGCGCCGGGAGCGTCAGTTCCCGGCGTTCGGCGGGAGCTGTAATCTCCCGCCGAAACGGGGGCCGGCCTCCGTTGTCGCGATACGCTGCGCTAAGCTACGCCCACGGAAAATCGACACACCCGCAATAATAGTAAAAAATGTCCTCAAATTCCGCGAATTCCTTCGCATAACACAGAACCGCAAGGAGCATAGCCAGCCTTTGCGCACAAACCAACTCGTATATCTTCACGTCTTCTTCCTCGACGCGGACGGTTTGCACTTTGAACAGGCCGCTTTCCTCAAACGCCGCTTCAAGCGCCTGCGCGTCCTTGATTTCACAGTTCCGGCAGAGCGTCGGCAGGGTGAAAGAGGGCATCCGCGCGTCCAGAATCGCATACAGCGCCTTGCAAAAATCCTCGTTTGCCAGCAGCGCAACGGTTTTCGCAGCCTCCGCATCCCGCAGAAGCGACGCCCAGCCGTTCTGCGGACGTTTCAGCAGCAGCCCACCGGCCTCCTCCCGGTAATAGAGCACGCCATTCTCGCGCAGAATGGCGCTTCTCATCCGGCTGTCGCCGGCCAGCGCGCGTTCGTATTCGGCAAATTCGGATTCAAAAGCCGATGCATCCTTCTCTTTTCGGTGCATACTTTCCGCAAAAATCCGTTTCAGGCGGCCGCAGGCCAGGTCAAAAGCGCTGTCTGCCGATACTTCCCCGCCGGACTTAGCCTCTTTCCCGAAAAGCGCGTCGATGTGAACGCCGAAAACGTCCGCAAGGATCGGCAGCAGCAGAATATCCGGCATAGTTACCCCGGTTTCCCATTTGGAAACCGACTGTGCCGATATGCCGAGCAGCGACGCCAGCTCCTCCTGTGTCATCCCGCTTTTCCTGCGCAGCTCCGCAATTCTTTCTCCAATCGTCGGCATGTTGATAAACCTCCTTTTTTGTACGCACCGGCGCCGGTCCGTTGTATGTATTATACGCTTTTTCATACCGCATAGCAAGCTACCAAACGGAAAGCGGCGCGCGCAGAAAGAGACCTCCCCGCCCGATGCGCGCAAAACCGCTTTGCTGCGGCAGGCCAAACCGCCTATCTCTGAACCGGCGTACAAAAAACCGGCAGGGCGCTCCAAGAGCGCCCTGCTTCTTTTATCCGAGCTGTTCCAGCGCGGCCTGCAAATTGGCGGCGACGGCACGGTATTTTTCCAGCTTCTCCCGTTCCGCGTTGACGACGCGCTCGGGAGCTTTGGCGACGAACTCAGCGTTGTCCAGCTTGGACTGCACGCGCCGAATCTCGTCCTGCGTACGCGCAAGCTCGCCGGACAGACGCGCGCGCTCCTGCTCGACATCGATCATCTCGCCCAGCGGGATATACATCGTCGCGACGTCGGTGACGACGCGGACGGCGTTTTCGACCGTTTCGTTTTCACCGATGACGGTCACATCGGACGCGGACGCGAGCTTGAGGAAAAAGGCCTTGCCGCGTTCAAACAGCGCGCCCTGCGCGGTGGCGATATAGAGATGCGCCTTGCGCGAGGCGGGCACGTTCATCTCGCTGCGGCGGTTGCGGACGGCGCGGATGGCCGCGATGATCGCGTACACCGCCGCTTCCTCCTCCTCGAACACGAGCGACGGGTCGTATTTGGGATAGGGCGCGATCATAATGCTCTCGCCGTTATGCGGCAGCGTTTGCCAGATTTCCTCGGTGATGAACGGCATAAACGGGTGCAGCAGCTTGAGCGTGTTGGAGAGGACATAGGTCAGCGTTTTCTGCGCCGCCCGATTCGACGCGCTGCCCTTGTCCTGCAATCGCGGCTTGACCAGCTCGATATACCAGTCGCAGTACACATCCCAGATGAAGTCGTACAGCTTCGAGACGGCAACGCCCAGCTCGAACGCGTCCAGATTGACGGTGACTTCGCGGACGAGCTTTTCGTAGAGCGAAAGCACCCACTTGTCCTCGTCGCAAAGATCGGTCGCGTCGATGGTATCGGGGGCGAATTCCTCGTCCAGATTCATCATCACAAACCGCGCGGCGTTCCAGATTTTATTGGCAAAGTTGCGCGAGGCTTCGACCTTTTCATACGAGAAGCGCATATCGTTCCCGGGGCTGTTTCCGGTAGCCAGCGTGAAGCGCAGCGCGTCGGCGCCGTACTGCTCGATAACCTCCAGCGGGTCGATGCCGTTGCCGAGCGATTTGGACATCTTGCGTCCCTGCGCATCGCGCACCAGACCGTGGAAAAGCACGGTGTGGAAAGGCGCCTTGCCGGTATGCTCCAGCCCGGAGAAGATCATCCGCGCGACCCAGAAGAAGATGATGTCGTAGCCGGTGACGAGCACGCTCGTCGGGTAATAGCGGCGCAGGTCGGCGGTGTCCTCCGGCCAGCCGAGTGTGGAAAACGGCCAGAGCGCGGACGAGAACCATGTGTCCAGTACGTCCTCCTCGCGGCGCATCGGCGCGCCGCAGTCGGGGCAGACGTCGAGGTCGGTGCGGGAGACGACGGTTTTTCCGCAGGCGTCGCAGTAGAAGGCGGGAATGCGGTGCCCCCACCAGAGCTGGCGGGAAATGCACCAGTCGTGGACGTTGTTCATCCAGTTCATATATATCTTTTCCAGCCGCTCGGGCAGGAACCTGACGTCGCCGTCCGTGACGGCCTTGACGGCCGGCTCGGCGAGCGGGGCCATTTTGACAAACCACTGATCGCTCGTCAGCGGCTCGACCGTCGTCTTGCAGCGATAGCAGCAGCCGACGTTGTGCGCGTGGTCCTCGACCTTGACGAGATAGCCACCGGCCTCGAGGTCCTCGACGATGCGGCGGCGCGCCTCGTAGCGGTCCAGCCCCTCGTATTTGCCGCCGAAGCGGTTGATGGTGGCGTCGTCATTCATCACGCGAATCTGCTCCAGCCCGTGGCGCTGGCCGACGAGGAAGTCGTTCGGGTCGTGCGCGGGCGTGATCTTCACGCAGCCGGTGCCGAATTCCTTATCCACATACTCGTCCGCGATGACCGGAATCTCCCGCCCGACGAGCGGAAGGATCAGCGTCTTGCCCACGAGCCCGGCATAGCGCTCATCGTCCGGGCTGACGGCGACGGCGGTGTCGCCCAGCAGCGTCTCCGGACGCGTGGTAGCGATGATGACATAGCCGTCCGAATCCTTGATGGGATAACGGATATGCCAGAAATGACCGGCCTGTTCCTCGTACTCAACCTCGGCGTCCGAAAGCGCGGTGCGGCACTTGGGACACCAGTTGATGATGCGGTTGCCGCGGTAGATCAGCCCTTTTTCGTACAGGCTGACGAACACCTCGCGTACCGCCTTTGAACAGCCCTCGTCCATCGTGAAGCGCTCGCGCGACCAGTCGCAGGACGAGCCGAGCTTCTTAAGCTGGCTGATGATGCGGTCGCCGTACCGGCGCTTCCAATCCCAGACGCGCTCGAGAAATTTCTCACGACCCAAGTCGTAGCGGGTGATGCCCTCGTTTTCGCGCAGGTATTCCTCCACCTTGATCTGCGTGGCGATGCCGGCGTGATCGGTGCCGGGCACCCAGAGCGCATCGAAGCCCTGCATCCGCTTATAGCGGATTAGGATGTCCTGCAGCGTTTCGTCCAGCGCGTGCCCCATATGGAGCTGGCCGGTGACGTTGGGCGGCGGGATGACAATGGTAAACGGCTCCCCCTTCCCCGTCGGCCTGAAATAGCCCCGCTCGCACCAGCGGCGGTAAATCTCATCCTCAAACGAGGCGGGGGAATAGGTTTTGGCAAGCTCTTTCATCGGATTCAAAGCGTCCCCTCTCAAAGCAGTTTGTTCATCACCAAGCCGGTCTTGAGCTTGGGATAGAAGTAAGTGGATTTCTGCGGCATTTTCTCCGCGTCCTCGGCAACGGCCTTGATCTCGCGGATCTTGGTCGGGTTAATGATGAACGCGCAGGCGCTCTCGCCGCTGCGGACCGACTGCACGGCCTCATCGAAGCTGCGGGTGTAGCGCAAATTGACCTGATTGGCCATATTCTCGCGGTCGATGCCGAGCGCGCCCTCCAAAATCAGGGTGTGCAGCACCGTGACGTCCAGCGAGGAATAGGATTTCGGCTTCCCGTCGAAGCGCAGGCCGTCCACCTCGGGCTTGGCGGTCAGCAGCGTAAAGCCGTCGCCGCCCGTGTAAAAGGCGAAGGCGTGCTTGTCGCGGTTGGCGGCGAGCACCCGTTCGGCCTCGGCGACGTCGGGGTACTCGGTCACGGTGAAATACGCCCCGCACTTTTCCTTGAGCGCGGCGGCGTCCACCTCCATCCCGCGGATCAGGCGGTGGGTCGGGAACACGACGAGGCCGGGGTTGTCCATATCCACCAGCGTCATCATCACATAGTCGGCCGTGCTGTTTTCGATGCCGGACGAGCGGACATATTCGGAAAAGCGCAGCGCCGTCTCGTAGCGATGGTGGCCGTCGGCGATGAAAAGCTGCTTTTCCGCCAGCACGGCGGCGATATAGTCGATGTCGGCTCGGTCTGTGATCTTCCAGAGACGGTGCGTCACGCCCTCGTCGTCGGTAAAGACCTGCGCGGGCGGCGCGGCGGTATAGCCGGCGAGCAGAGTGGGAATTTTACGCTCGTCGTCCAGATAGAGCGAATAGATCGAAGAAAAGTTGCAGAAGGTACTCTTCATCAGATTGAAGCGGTCCTCCTTGGCCTTTTTGAGCGTCTCCTCGTGCGGGAGGACGACACGCTTCTCAAACGGCTCCAGCTTGACCAGACAGACGATGCCGTCAAACACATAATGCCCGCCGTTGGCGTCGAATTCCTCCTCATAGATAAAGATGCCCGCCTCCTCGTCGCGCGCGAGAACGCCGGTCTCCATCCACTCGTTCAGCAGCGCGCCGGCTTGGGCATAGCGGTCGTCGCCGCCTTCGGGCAGCTCGAGCCGGATGAGGTTGTAAGCGCTGCGCGATACCAGCGCTTCACGCTCGGGTGCGGATACGATGTCATAGGGCGGGCAGACGTTGTCCGCCAGTTTCCCCGCCTTATCCGTATACCGAAGTGCCTGAATGGGTTTGATTTCCGCCATTGTTTCTACCTCTTTTTTGCATTTATTTCAGCTTTAATTTTGCGTAATTCTGCATCAGCTTTTTCGTCTGGCCGCTGAAGAATTCCACCTCCAGCAGCGTATCGTTGCCCATATCCTGCGACGCGACGACGACGCCCTCCCCGAAAACGGGATGCAGGACCCTGCTGCCGACCGCGATGGACAGCGTGCTGCGTTCGGGCGCGCTGCCGAAGGTCGAGCTGCGGCGCGCGGTGTCCGGCGCCGGCCGGCGGTTGGTGACGACGGGGCGGGGTCTGGCCGTCTCCTTTTCCAGAAGGTCGTCGGGAATCTCGTCCAGAAAACGCGAGGGCGTGCAGAACTCCGTCCGCCCGTAAATGACGCGGCTTTTGGTGTACAGGATGGTCAGCGCCTTCTTCGCGCGCGTGATGGCGACATAGGCCAGCCGGCGCTCCTCTTCCTCGCTCTCGCGGTTGTCCAGCGCGCGCGAGGAGGGGAACAGCCCGTCCTCAAACCCGGGAAGGAACACATACGGGAACTCCAGCCCCTTGGCGCTGTGGACGGTCATCAGACTGACGGCCTCGGCGTTTTCGTCGTATGTATCGGTGTCCGAGACGAGCGCGATGTCCTCCAGAAAGGCGGACAGGCCGGCCGAATCATCGGTTTCCTCGAACAGCTTGGCGGTGGAGACGAATTCCTGCACGATCTCCTCCTTGTCGCGGTCCTCGGGCGAGCTGCGCAGCATATCCAGATAGCCGGTGCGCGCCAGCACCTCCTCCACAAGCGCGGAGAGCGAATGCTCCGCCGCGAAGTCGGCCAGATCGGCGATGAGCGCATAAAAGCGCTCGAGCTTGAGGGACGCCTTCAGCAGCGCCGGATAATCCGACGCGTTGCGCACGATTTCCAGCATCGGCGCGCCCTCCGCCGCCGCGATGCGCGCGACGTTTTCGACCGTCGCGGTTCCGATGGCGCGCTTGGGCACGTTGATGATGCGCGTTAAGCGCATGTCGTCCGCCGGATTGGCGATGAGCGACAGATAGGCGACGATGTCCTTGATTTCCTTGCGCTCATAGAAGCGGAGGCCGCCGAACACGCGGTACGGGATACGCGCTTTGGTGAACGCGCTCTCGAGCGCGCCCGACTGCGCATTGGTGCGGTAAAGCACGGCGAAGGACGAGAGCTTTTCGCCCTGCGCGACCCGCTCCAAAATGCTGTCGGCGATGAACATCGCCTCCTCGGTCTGCGAATAGACCTCCTTGACAAGCAGCTTTTCGCCGTCCTCGCTCTCGGTCCAGAGGTTTTTGCCCTTCCGTCCCTCGTTGTTCTGTATGACGGCGTTGGCGGCGGAGAGGATGTTCTGCGTGGAGCGGTAGTTCTGCTCCAGCTTGATGACGCGCGCGTCGGGGAACACCTCGTCGAATTCGAGAATGTTGCGCACCGTCGCGCCGCGGAAGGAATAGATGCTCTGGTCGTCGTCCCCGACGACGCAGACGTTGCGCTTGCCGCCGGCCAGCTTTTCGACCAGCGCGCTCTGCGAGGGGTTGGTGTCCTGATATTCGTCGACGAGGATATAGTCAAACTGGCGCCGGTATTTTTCCAGCACCTCCGGGCAGGTGTCGAACAGCACGGAGGTATAGAGAATCAGGTCGTCGAAGTCCAGCGCGGAGAGCTTTTTGAGCTTTTTCTGATACGCGTCGTAAATCTCGCCGATGTGCTTTTCCCGCACGTCGTGCGCGCCCAGCTCAGCCAGATAGCGCGCGGGCAGGATATGATTTTCCTTTGCGCGGGAGATGGCGGCGAGGACGCTTTTGACCGGCAGTGTGTCGGCGTCGATATTCGATTCCTTCATGATCTGTGTGACAAGGCGCTTGGCGTCGTCCGTATCATAGATGGTAAAGGCGTTGTCGTAGCCGATGTGATGGATATTCTGGCGCAGAATGCGCACGCAGATCGAATGGAAGGTGCCGGCCCAGATGTCCTTGGCGGCGGGGCCGAGCATCGTCTCGAGGCGCTGCTTGAACTCGCCCGCAGCCTTGTTGGTGAAGGTGATGCAGAGGATGTTCCACGGACGCGCGGGCGAGACCGCCGTCGCGCGCAGGAACTCGGTCAGTTCCTCTTTCGTGCCGCTTTCGAGCAGCGCGTCCATCGCGGGGACATATTTCTCGGCGCCGGCGGGTACGAACGCATCCTCATACGCGTTGCCGAAATGGATCAGATGCGCGATGCGGTTGACCAGCACGGTCGTTTTGCCGCTGCCTGCGCCGGCCAGAACAAGCAGCGGTCCGTTGACCGCATACACGGCCTCGCGCTGTTTCGGGTTGAGAAACGCGTACAGCTTATCGAAAAGCGCGCGCTTCTTATCCGTATAGACGTCCTCCGGCGCGCTTACCGCCGCGCCGGCGGCATTCGGTTCGGTCATCTTCCGCCCTCCCTTGTTCGGCTTTTTCTGCCCCGGCAGGCAAAGCTGCGTACGGACAGCGCGGCAAAGTCCGCGTTAAATATTATTATAGTACATTTCCGCCCGAAAAGCAACCGTTTTTTCATACAAAAAATGCGCCGGCGCGCGCGCAAAAACACAGCCCGCCGTGCGAAAGGTGCACGGCGGGCGAGACGCGGGCGGCAAAGGCTTGCCCCCGACGCAAATATCACGGCGTTTTCTTCTTTCTGCGGGAATACAGCAGGAAGGAGCCGGCGACGAGCGCGGCGAAGCCCGCAGCCGCCAGCACGGCGGGCAGCGCGCTGCCGTCCGCCGATTCTTCCCCTTCCGCCGCCGCCTCGGAGGACGGCGCGGCCGATTCCTCGGCGGGCGGACAGAGCGCGAGCAGGCCGTCTATGGTTAAAAGAGCCTGTCCGGCGTCGGCCGCGGAGAACGGGTAAGGATAGCCCGCGGCCGCGTAGCGGTCGCGTAAAGCGGCAATAAACGCCCGCGCGCTTTCCGCGTCCCCGACCTTCAGGACGGCCAATCCCAGCGCCGCGCCCGTGTCCGCACCGGCCGTCTGCGCGAGCCAGTCGTCAAGCCCGTCCGCACGGAAGGCCGCGTACAATGCCTGTCCGCGCTCACCCTCGGCTTCGGGCAGGCCGCAGAGCAGCGGATAAAGCTGCGCAAAGGCGTCCGATGTGCCGGCGTCGGCCGGCGGCGCGCCGGACGCCAACACGGCGGTGCGGTAGCGGCCGGCGGTATCATCCCAGAGGTGCGTCTCGATGCCCTCCCGCAGACGGGAAGCATAGCCGTCCATTTCGGCGGCCTTCTCCGCGCAGTCGGGCAGCACGCGATAAAGCCACGCGGCGTCTATGCAGCCCCGATAGACGATGCAGTTGTTCACAAGCAGGCGGTCGGAATCGGCGCCCTTGCAGGCGGTCAGGCCGAGCGCCTCGTCATAGGTGGCCAGCATCGCGCCGGCGATGCGGTCAATCTCCGTCAGCCTATCGGAAAACCGCCCGAGGCCGCCATACCGTTCGACATACGCCCGCAGCAGCGACAGGAAAGCCGCGCTCGACGCATCGCTCGAAGCGTAGGCGTGCGGATTGGACGCGCCGTCCCCGTATTCGGCGGCAAACAGCGCGCGGCCGGTGATTTCCAGCAGACGCGGCGAATCGCCGTCCTCGATGAAGAAATAGGTGTCGTACACGGTGCCGTCTATGCCGTAGGCGTCCTCGTCGGCGGTGTTCAGATGCGAAAAATACCACTCGATATACCCCTCGGCCGCGTCTCTCCCCGCGTCGCCCGCCGTCAGCAGCCCGCGCGCGGCCGCCGTCGCTGCGGACGGCTCCAGCTTGGCGCTGCGCCAGCGAAGGTAGGTCTCCGCAGGCACGCCGTCGAGCGCCTCGGGCGCGGACGAAGGGTACTGCGCGACGGTGGGTCTGTACAGGGCGATCGCGCCGTTGGAAAGTGAGAGCGAAAGCAGATATTCGACATACGCGTCGCGCTCGGTTTGGAGGAGCGCGCACGCCTCCCCTGTCTCCAGCGCCGGTGCGCACACGCACAGCAGAACCGCCAGCAGCAGCGCCGGTGCGGTCTTAATCCATCGTTTTATCAAAACAAAGCTCCTTTTCGGATGGGATATGTGACAAAAATATTATATCACAATTTACGCAAATTTACAAGTTTTTTTGGTGGACGCTCCCGCCTTATGCAGAATGTTCATAATTTCATGTTAATATAATGATAGGTAAATTTCTTTTGCGCAAAGCGATGCGATTCCTGTCGTTTTTTGCGCGAAAGCGTTTCAGAGAGAAAGAAATGGGAACTGCTTTATGATCAGAATCGGTTTGGATATCGGCTCGACCACGCTCAAGTGCGTAATCTTGAACGCGAGCGGCGAGCTGCTGTATAAGGACTATCGCCGCCATTTCTCGCGCATCGCGGAGAACGCGGCGGCAATGCTGGGCGAGATTGCGGCCGCGTTCCCGAACGAGCGGGAATGCGAGCTCGTCGTGTCCGGCTCGGCGGGCATGGGCATCGCGGAGACGCTTGGCCTGCCCTTCGTGCAGGAGGTATATGCGACGCGCACGGCGGTTCGGCATTACCTGCCCGACTGCGACGTCGTCATCGAGCTGGGCGGCGAGGACGCGAAAATCCTGTTTCTGGGCGAGGACGCGGAAGTGCGGATGAACGGCTCCTGCGCGGGCGGTACGGGCGCGTTCATCGACCAGATGGCCACGCTGCTGAGCATCACGCCCGACGAGATGAATTATCTCGCCCAGTCGAGCAGGCAGACCTACACCATCGCCTCGCGCTGCGGCGTGTTTGCCAAAAGCGACATCCAGCCGCTCATCAATCAGGGCGCGTCGAAAAACGACATCTGCGCGAGCATTTTCGGCGCGGTCGTCAACCAGACGGTCGCGGGGCTGGCGCAGGGACGGCCGCTGGAGGGGAAAATCGCCTATCTCGGCGGTCCGCTGACCTTTTTGAGTCAGCTTCGCGCCAGCTTTGACGAAACGCTCGATACAAAAGGGGTCTGTCCGGAAAACTCGCTGTATTATGTGGCGCTGGGCGCGCCGCTGTCCGACGAGCATGCGTCGTTCGACCTCGGCGAGCTGGAAAAGGAGCTGCGCGGCTACGGCGGCAGCGGCGACTACCGCGCCTGCCCGCCGCTGTTCACCTCCCAAGAGGAATACGAGCGATTTGCCGCGCGGCACGCGCGCGCCGCCGTCCGCACCGACAATCCCGCGCCCGACGGCCCGTTCGAGGCGTCCCTCGGCATCGACGCCGGCTCGACCACGGTCAAGGCGGTGGTCACGGACCTGAACGGCGACATCCTCTACACGCGCTACCAGTCCAACACGGGCGACCCGGTCGCCATCGTGCTGGCGGTGCTGCGGGATTTCTACGCCCGCTTCCCCGCCGCGAAGCTGGTCGCCTCCTGCGCGACGGGCTACGGCGAGGACATTATCCGCAGCGCGTTCACCCTCGACGCGGGCGTGGTCGAAACGGTCGCGCACTTCACGGCGGCCAAGCGCTTCGACCCGCAGGTCGATTTCATCATCGACATCGGCGGGCAGGACATCAAATGCTTCAAGGTCAGAAACGGCGCGATCGACAATATCTTTCTCAACGAAGCCTGCTCTTCGGGCTGCGGCTCGTTTCTGCAGACCTTTGCGGGCGCGCTCGGGTACAACGTGGCGGAATTCGCCGCGCTGGGGCTGTACGCCGAGCGGCCGGTCGATCTCGGCTCGCGCTGCACGGTGTTTATGAACTCCTCGGTCAAGCAGGCGCAGAAGGACGGCGCGCCGGTGGAGGCGATTTCGGCCGGACTGTCGATCAGCGTGGTCAAAAACGCGCTGTACAAGGTCATCCGCGCCGCGTCCGCCGCCGATTTGGGCGAGCGGATCGTCGTGCAGGGCGGCACCTTCCTCAACGACGCAGTGCTGCGCGCCTTCGAGCAGGAGCTGAACACGGAGGTGACGCGCCCGGGCATCGCGGGACTTATGGGGGCCTACGGCGCGGCGCTGTACGCGCTGGCGCATCGTCCGGCAGAGAGCATGGCGCCGACGGCGGAGACGCTCGAGCGCTTCACCTACACGTCCGCGCCGGTTGTCTGCAAGGGCTGCACCAACGCCTGCCGGCTCTCCGTCTCGACGTTTGCGGGAAACCGGCGCTACATCAGCGGTAACAAATGCGACAAGCCGCTGCGCAAAAGCGAGGAGCCGCAGGCGGCGCCGCTGCCGAACCTGTTTGAATACAAACGCCAGCTTTTGCAGTCCTACCGGCCGGTCAAGGGTACGCGCGGCACGGTCGGCATCCCGATGGGGCTGAACTTTTACGAGAACCTGCCGTTCTGGCACGCGTTCTTTACGGCGCTAGGCTACGAGGTGATCGTCTCCCCGCCCTCCACGCGCAGCCTTTACCTGCGCGGGCAGGCGACGATCCCGTCCGACACGGTCTGCTACCCCGCCAAGCTGATGCACGGCCACATCGACGCGCTGCTGCGGATGGGCGCGGACACGATCTTTTACCCCTGCATGTCGTACAATTTTGACGAGCAGCTCGGCGACAACCATTTCAACTGCCCGGTCGTCGCCTATTATCCCGAGGTCGCCGCGGCCAACATCCGCCCGCTGCGGGACGTGCGCTTCATCTACGACTATCTGGACCTGAGCGACCCGAAGCGGTTCGCCAAAAAAGCCGTATCTGTGTTCCGCCGTTCGTTCGACGGGCTGACCGCGCGCGAAATCCGATCAGCGGCGGACGCAGCCTACGCCGAATACGCCGCCTACACCGCGCAGGTCCGCCGGAAGGGCGAGGAGGCGCTGGAGGAAGCGCGGCGGCGGGGGCTGCCGGTCATCGTGCTCTGCGGCCGTCCCTATCATCTCGACGCGGAAATCAACCACGGCATCGACGAGCTTATCCGCTCGATGGGCGCCGTCGTCATCAGCGAGGACGCGCTCGGCGGCCTGCTGCATCGGGCAGAAACGGGCGTGCTCAACCAGTGGACCTATCATGCGCGGCTGTACGCGGCGGCAGAATTCGTCTGCGCGCGCAGCGCCGAGCAGCCCATCGACCTGGTGCAGCTCGTCTCGTTCGGCTGCGGCATCGACGCCATCACGACCGACGAGATGCGCCGCATTCTCGAGTCGCACGGGAAAATTTACACCCAGATCAAGATCGACGAGATCACCAATCTCGGCGCCGTCAGAATCCGGCTGCGGAGTCTCTTCTCCGCGCTGGACGACACCCGTAAAGGAGGCGGGCAGAAGCAGCCGTGACCACCAGCAACCGTGTGGAATTCACCACCGAAATGAAACGCGATTACACCATCCTCGTGCCGAACATGGCGCCGATCCACTTCGGACTGCTGCGGAACGTGTTCATCAACTACGGGTACAGGATGGAAATATTACAGAACGACGGCCGCGCGGTCGTGGACGCGGGGCTGAAATACGTCCACAACGACATCTGCTACCCCGCCCTGCTGGTCATCGGCCAGTTCCTCGACGCGCTTTCGAGCGGCCGCTACGACCCGCACAAGGTCGCGCTGATGATCACGCAGACCGGCGGCGGCTGCCGCGCGTCCAACTACATACACCTGCTGCGCAAGGCGCTGGCCAAGGCCGGGTACGGCTACGTCCCGGTCATCTCGCTGAGCATGACGGGGCTGGAGAAGAACAGCGGCTTCCGCATCACCTTCTCCGTGCTGCGGATGGCGATCGCCGCGCTGGCCTACGGCGACCTGCTGATGTCGCTCGACAACCAGACCAGGCCCTACGAGAAGCGCCCGGGCGACAGCGCGGCGGCCGTCGCGCGCTGGCAGGAAAGGCTGTCGGACCTGCTGGCGAAGGGCAAGGGCTGCTTCGTGCGCGACGTCAAGCGCATTTCCAAGCAGATCGCCGCGGAGTTCGACGCCATCCCCGTCTATCCGAAAAACAAGCTCAAGGTCGGCATCGTCGGCGAAATCTACGTCAAATATTCCGCGCTCGGCAACAACGGGCTGGAAAAATTCCTGTTCGAGCAGGGCTGCGAGGTCTGCCTGCCGGGCATCCTGGGATTTGCGATGTATATGGCCGAAAACAGCGTAATCGGCTACGAGCTCTACGGCGGCAGCGCCGTCATCAAAACCGCAGCCGCAGCCGCGAGGCGCTATCTGTACAGCTTTGAACGCGCGATTGCGGACGCAGCGAAGAGCTGCAAAAACCTCACCTATTACGGCGATTTTGCCGAAACGCGGCGGCTGGCGTCCGAGGTCATCGGGCTGGGCTGCAAGATGGGCGAGGGCTGGCTGCTGCCCGGCGAGATGATGGAACTGATCGAAAACGGGTTCGTCAACATCGTCTGCGCGCAGCCCTTCGGCTGCCTGCCGAACCACATCGTGGGCAAGGGCGTGATCCGCCGCATCCGCGAGCTGCGCAGGGAGGCGAACATCGTGCCGATCGATTACGACCCGGGCGCCACGCGCGTGAATCAGGAGAACCGCATCAAGCTGATGCTCGCCGTCGCGCGCGAAAAGCAGAACGAGGGAGGGACAGGCGCATCATGCGCAGAACAGACCGAGAAATCCGAGATTTTGACGAGCTGACAGCGATTATCGCCCGCTGCGATGTCTGCCGGCTGGCGTTCAACGACGACGAGGTGCCCTACATCCTGCCGCTGAACTTCGGCGAGGCGGTGGAGGACGGCCTGCTGCGGCTCTATTTCCACGGCGCGGCCGAGGGCCGGAAATACGAACTGCTGCGCCGGAATCCGCAAGTCGCCTTTGCCTGCGACTGCGGACACAGGCTCGTCACCGACGCGGCGCGCGGCTACTGCACGATGGAGTACGAGAGCGTGATCGGCCGCGGCAGGCTGGAGCTTGTGCCGGAATCGGAGAAGGAGCACGGGCTGTCCGTCCTGATGGCGCACTACGACCGCACGCTGGAATGGAGCCGCGCGGCCGTCGCGCGCACCTGCGTAATGCGGCTGACCGTGACGGCGATGACCGGCAAGCGGCTGGTCGCCGAAAAGCCGCGGCAGAACGGATGAATTCCGCCGCGCCGCAAAAGGGGGGGAACCGACTTGACCGACATCCTGTTCCGCACCGACTCGTATGTTTTTTCGTACCGTGTAGCCGGGGTCTGCATACAAAACGGAAAGGTGCTGCTGCAAAAGCCGGCCGACGACGACGGCTTTGCATTTCCGGGCGGCCACGCCGCGTTCGGCGAAACAAACGCGGAAACGCTGACGCGGGAGTTCAAAGAAGAAATCGGGGCCGACATCGCCGTAGGCGGGCTGAAATGGGTCGGCGAGGTTTTCTTCGACTGGGGCGGGAAGCCCTGCCACCAAATCTGCCTGTACTACGCAATCGACATTCGGGACGACCGCACGCCCGCAGACGGCGTTTTCACCGCGCAGGAACGGCTCGAAGGGCGGGATTCCTCGCTCGAATTTCACTGGGTTCCGCTGGAACGCATCGAGGAAATCCGGCTTTACCCCACCGACACCGCGCGTCTCCTGACACAGCCCGACGGCGGCGTTGAACATTTTATTTATCGGGAATAGAGAGGAACATCCGATGAAAATCCGATATGTATGGGAGCACAACGGAAACGACACCCTGCTTTTCGCGGCGGACTTCCCGGGCGCTTACGCGCGGGGCGCGTCCCGGGACGAGGCGTTGGCAAAGCTGCCGGACGAACTGCGCGCGTTTCTGCGATGGACAAACACGCCGGTGCCCGCGTTCGACGGAGCCGAGCTGGTGCAGGAACAGGAAAGCGCGCTGCAAATCTCGGACGCCGATTCGGACGTGTTGTTTGCGTCCGAACGGGAGCCGCTGACGGAGGCCGAATACGCGGCGCTGAAGGCGCAAGTCCTGCGCTCCGCCGCCGATTTTCTGACGCTCTACCGCTCCGCTCCCGACGAAAACGTCTCCTGCCTGCCGGTGCGGCAGACCTTCTACGGGCGCGCGCCGCGCACCGCGAACGAAATGTACGCGCATACCAAAAACGTGAACGATTACTATTTCGGGGAAATCGGCGTCGCCGCAGACTGCGACGGCACGATCTTCGAATGCCGGCAGAGAGGCTTCGCGGCGCTGGAGCAGCTCGACGGCTTCCTGCGCCTTCCCGCCAGGGAAGGAAGCTACGGCGAATGGTGGTCGCTGCGGAAGGTGCTGCGGCGCTTTCTCTGGCACGACAGAATCCACGCGAAGGCGATGTACCGCATGCTGCGAAGCACGTTCGCGGACGCAGAAATCCCGAACCCCTTTTGTTTCTGAACCCCCATACAGCGTTCCGGCGTTAAACGGCGCCGGAATACGGCAATACGGCAAAACCACCGGCGTCACTTGGACGCCGGTGGTTTTTCTGCCGGCGTCGCTTGAACGCCGGTGGTTTTTCTGCCGGCGTCGCTTGAACGCCGGCGGTTTTGTTGCTCATGTCCAAGCGACGCCGCCGCATACGGCCCGGGACCAGCGCCGGAAACGGACGGAAAAAAGCAAGGGCAATTTGATTTTTACAGGCAAAGCAAAGGACCTGTGCGCAGACAGTATGCACAGGTCCTTTTTTCTAAACAGCAGGTTCAAGAAACGATATACAGGCCCTCCTCGCCGCGGAGCAGCAAAAGGCTGCCGTCGGCCGTGACGAGGGAATCGGCATCCATATTCATCCAAAGTGCGTACAGTTCGGCCAGAGACGCGCGGTCGAGCGGCATCGAGCAGACGACCGCCTCGCTCAAAAAGCCGTTTGCATCCTCACCGCCCGAATACAGCACACCGGCCGCGCTGTGGTGAAAGACGTATACGTCGCAGGCTGCGGACGGCAGCAGCGACGCAAGCGTCTCCCGCTCCGGAAACAGCGCGGGCAGCTCCAGCAGCGACACGGCGTTCGAGCCGCCGCGCAGACGGCGGACTGCGCCGCTGCCGTCGCTTTCACAGCAAAGCTCAAAGCGGGACAGCGCCGCGCGCAGCGAAGCGGCGTCCGCCGGCTTCGACGGGTCTCTGTCCGTATAATAGGCGCAGAAGGGATTCAGCGTGCCGAGCCGCGACGTCAGGCAGCGCAGGTCGCAGCGGCCGACCCAAATGTTCATATAACGCCCCAGCAAAGTCGGGTGAATATAAAATTCCGGATCGGCGCGCAGCTCACGGTCCAAAAGCTGGGAAGCGAAAAAGTTTCTGCATCGGACGCACCGCTCGTCCGCAAACGCGGCCTCTGCCAGCTCGGCCTCGGTGAAAAGCCGATCCTCCGGCGTCTCAACGTAGGGCGCATACGTCCAAGCGCCCCGGTCGGCGGCATCGGAATTCGGGCGCTGAGCGCGGCAGGAATACAGAAGCTCGCGCTCTCCGACATGTACGGAAAGCAGCCGAAAGGGCTTACCCCGCTGCTGATAGATTCCGCCGATATAAAATTTTGCGGCCATTTGGCATGCCTCCTCCACAAAATAATTTCCGCCTTTTCCGCGCGGTCGGCGCGGCGGCAAAGGCAGGGCGCACGTTCATACGGACGACGGCGAAAGACGCAGACGAATCCGCCGGCCCGCCCGCAGCGGGCGGGCCGGCCGGGCGGCGCAG
>ERZ827458.452-NODE-452-length-57833-cov-3.366160_pt1 | contig 57833 bp, 40 predicted proteins | sample MGYA00519706_ERZ827458 | MGnify/ENA primary metagenome ERZ827458 (study PRJEB31778, sample SAMEA3449309) | human gut metagenome | biome: human gut; feature: human-associated habitat; material: faeces | place: United Kingdom | collected 2010/2012 ...
GCTTAGCATACGAACGTATGCGGCGAAAAGCGCGCCTTGCCATGAGCGTTGGCGGCGAAAATCGTGTGGGGCGCATCGGTCCAGGCGCTATCCGCCGATACCACGGTATGGGCGACCCCGTGCTGGAGACGGCGCTCACCGATGCCGGGCTATCCGAGAAGTTTTGCTTTGCGACCATGATGGACCTCGCCTACGAGGTACCCGTTTGCATGGAAGAGGTCATGGACGAATACGCCGACCTGCCCGGCATGGCGGACCTGCGCGAGCATATGCTCGGCCCCGTCTGTGAAAACTGCCAGCGCACCCTCGACCTCATCAAGGCGGATATGGGCTAGGTGTCCATAATCTCCCATTTCCCAAAAGAAGAGAGGGGGCACCCGTCGCAAAAGCTCGGGTGCCCCCTCACGTAATGTCATTTGCAATCCGCTAGCACGTGGCTCGGACTGCTGCTAGCGCAACCTTTACGCGGCAAGGCGCTTGAGGACGTCGATGAGCAGCTCGTAGAAGCGCTCGGCAGAAGCGAGCTCCATGCTCTCGTCCGGGGTGTGGACATCAGAGAGCGTCGGGCCCACGGCGATGGCGTCCAGGCCGTGCAGGGCCTCGGCAAACAGGCCGCACTCAAGGCCGGCGTGAATGGACTCGATGCGCAGCTCGGAGCCAAAGAGCTCGCGATAGCTCTCGACAAAGATGTCGCGGACCGGCGAATGCTCGGCATAGCTCCAGCCGGGATACTCGAACTCAAACTTGGCGTCGAAGCCCAGGACATCGGCCAGCGTCTGCAGGCGGTCCTTGAACTCGTTCTGCAGCGAGGTGATCGAGGAGCGCGGGGACAGCATGATCTTGACTTGGTCGTCAGAGGTGGCAACCACGCCGATGTTGGAGGAAACCTCGACGGAGCCGTCGGTGGCGACATTGCGGCGGATCACACCGTTGGGGGCAAGACGCAGAGCGCGGATGAGGGCAAGTGCGGACTTTTCGTCCATGGCCTCGACCTCAGTGTTGTCGGCAATCTCAACCGTGCAGGTAAAGCCGGGGTCGAAGACCTCGAGCTCGGCGGTGACGTCGGCGATGATGCCCTTTGCGATCTGGGCCGCGGCCTCGGCGGCAGCGTGGTCGGCGTAGACCAGAACAGCCTTGCACTCACGGTTGATGGCGTTGTCCTTGGTGCCGCCGTTAAAGCTAACGATGGCGGGCTCGCCGGCAACCATCAGGCGGTCGATGATGCGGGCCATGATGAGGTTGCCGTTGCCGCGCTCCAGGTGGATATCGCTGCCGGAGTGGCCGCCCAGCAGGCCGGAGATGTCGAGCGTGAGGGTGCTACCGGCCTTGTGCTCGCGCGCGATCGGGCAGGTGTAGGTAACGACAACGCCGCCGGCGCAGCTAACGGTGGCAACGCCCTCTTCCTCGGAGTCGAGGTTAATCATGGTGCGGGCGCTAATCTGGGACTTGTCGAGCGTCTCGGCGCCGACCAGGCCAGTCTCCTCGTCGGTGGTGAATACGCACTCGAGGGCCGGATGGGCAATCGAATCGTCGTTGAGCACGGTGAGCATAAGCGCGACGGCGATACCGTTGTCGGCGCCCAGAGTGGTGCCGTTAGCGGTGAGGACGCCGTCCTTGACGACCAGATCGATACCATCGGTCGTAAAGTCGTGCTCGACGGAACCCAGCTTGTCGCACACCATATCGATATGGCCCTGCAGCATCACGGTCGGGGCATTCTCGGCACCGGCAGATGCGGGCTTGCGAATGATAACGTTGTAGACCTCGTCCTGGTACACATCGAGGCCGCGCTCCTTGGCAAACGCAACCAGGAAATCGCTGATGCCCTTCTCGTTGCCAGACCCACGGGGGATCGCGCTGACCTCCTCAAAGAAATGGAACAGCTGGGCGGGCTCGTAGCCGGTAATCTTGTAGTCCATGGTGCCTCCTTGGCGCAACTGGTTAGACAGTAAGACATGCGACTTGTATATTCCCAGACTTTGCGTGCATAAACCAGTCGAAAACGCCGAGCGCCCTCGCATCATCGGCTAACGGTGGACCGCATAGCGTAACGGTCACAACTTCGCAGTTCTACAAATCGAGGCGCCCTTGCCAGAGCGCCTCGATTGCGCGTATCAAATTGTCGCCACGCCCTACAGCGCGCCGGAACCGGCTTGCATCATGCCGCCGGGGCCCGAGGTCACGCCGCCGCTCACGGGCGCGGCGTTGCCGGTGTGCGGTGCCGCCGGGGCGGTATCGCCACCGAGCGTGCCCGCCGGACGCGGTGCCGGGATCTCGCCCGTGCCGTGGCTAAAGACAAACTTGTCATCGGCCACGTCGCACAGGACGGTATCGCCCTCGCCCCACTCGCCGGCCAGAAGCTCCTCGGACAGCGGGTCCTCGATGAGCTTTTGGATGGCACGGCGCAGCGGACGCGCACCGTTGGTGAGGTCGGTGCCCTCGGCCACGATCTTGTCATAGGCCGCATCGGTGAGCTTAATGTTCATGCCGTTGGCAATCAAACGCTGACGCAGGTCGTCCACCAGCAGGTGAGCGATCTTGGTGAGATTCTCGCCCGAGAGCTTCTGGAACACCACGATGTCGTCGATACGGTTGAGCAGCTCGGGGCGGAACAGGCGCTTGAGCTCGCCCATCGCGCGACCACGGATCTCACTCGACGTGAGACCCTGCTCGCCGGTGGTGCCAAAGCCAACGCTCGCATCCTGCGCAATCTCGCGGGCGCCCACGTTGGACGTCATGATGATCACCGTATTGCGGAAGTCGACCGTCTTGCCCTGGCTATCGGTCAGACGGCCCTCCTCCAACACCTGCAGCAGGATATTGAAGATGTCGGGGTGCGCCTTCTCGATCTCGTCGAACAGCACGACCGAGTACGGGTGACGGCGAACAGCCTTGGTGAGCTGGCCGCCCTCGTCGTGGCCCACATAGCCCGGGGGGCTACCGATGAGCTTGGAGACCTCGAACTCACTGCCAAACTCCGACATATCGAAGCTGATGAGCGCGTCCTTGCTGCCAAAGAGATACTCGGCGAGCGTCTTGGCGAGCTCGGTCTTGCCTGTGCCGGTGGGACCAAGGAAGATAAAGCTGCCACCGGGACGACGCGGGTCCTTGAGCGGCGAGCGGCTGCGGCGCACGGCCTTGGCGACGGCCTCGACTGCCTCATCCTGGCCGATGATGCGCGTCTTGAGCACGCTTTCGGTCTGCAGCAGGCGCCGGCTCTCGCTCTCGGTGAGCGAGGAAACCGGCACGCCCGAGGTCACGGACACGATGTCGGCAATCTGGGAGACATCGATGGTGAGCGGGCTGGCGTCGAGCTCGGCCGTCCAGGCAGCCTTGGCCTCGGCGAGCTCAATCTCGGCAGCCTTTTGCTGCTCGGTGATCTCGGCGGCCTTGTTCATGTCGTCGCTCTCGGTGGCCTCCTGCGCGGCGGCCTTAAGCTCCTCCACGCGATGCTCGGCCTCGCGCACCGGCTCGGGCGCACGGTTGGCGGCGATGCGGGCGCGGGCGCCGGCCTCGTCAATGAGGTCGATGGCCTTATCGGGCAGGAAGCGATCCTGGATGTAGCGGTCGGAGAGGTTCGCGGCGGCCTCGATAGCACCCTGCGTATAGCGCACATGGTGGTGCTCCTCGTAGCGCGGCTTGAGCGCGGTCAGGATCTTGACCGTGTCCTCGACGCTCGGCTCCTCGACATCGATGGTCTGGAAGCGACGCTCGAAGGCCGGGTCCTTGGTGAGGTACTTGCGGAATTCCTCGGCCGTGGTGGCGCCGATAATCTGGAAGGCACCGCGCGCGAGCACGGGCTTGAGCATGGAGCTCGCGTCGATGGAGCCCTCGGCAGAGCCGGCACCGATGATGGTGTGCATCTCGTCAATAAACAGGATGACGTCGTCAGCTTCGGTGGCCTCCTGGATCACGTTCTTGAGGCGCTCCTCAAACTCACCGCGATACTTGGCGCCCGCAACGAGGCCCGGCAGGTCGAGCGTCCAGATGTTCTGGTTCATAAGGTTCTCGGGCACGTTGCCAGCTGCAATCTGCTGAGCCAGACCCTCGACGATGGCCGTCTTGCCCACGCCGGGGTCGCCCAAGATAAGCGAATTGTTCTTGGTGCGACGCGAAAGGATCTCCATCATACGCTGGACTTCCTTTTCGCGACCAATTACAGGGTCGAGCTCGCCGTCGCGCGCCTTCTGCGTAAGGTTGGTGGCGAACTGCTTAAGCGTATCGGTGCCGCTCCCCTTTTGCTGCGACGCGTCCGAGCCGCTAAAGAACGGCAGGCCCGCACCGGGACGCCCGGCACCGGCGCCGGCGAGCGAACGCTTCTTGTCCTGGTCCTTGGCGGTAAGTTTCTCGATAGCCTTTTTGATGGAGGCGGACGACACACCCAGGCGCATGAGGATGTCCATGGCCATGCCGTTACCCTCTTCGACGATGCCGATCAGCAAGTGCTCGGTCGACACATAGGTCTGGTTGTTCTCACGCGCCACGCGGAAGGAGCGCTCCATCACGCTAATGACGAGCGGCGTAAAGGCAAGCTTGGCCGCCTCGGTCTCCTCGCTGGGCTCGGGAACCGTGGTCTGGACCTCTTTGAGAGTATCCATGATGTCATCGTAGGAGATGTCGAGCGAGCGCAGCGCCTCGGCGGCAATGCCCTCGTCCTCCTTGGCAAGCGCGAGCAGCAAGTGCTCGGTGCCCACCTTATTTGAGTGCAGATCGAGCGCCTCCTGTTTGGCCATCGACATGACCTTGCGCGCTCGATCGGTAAATCTATCTAACATGCTCGTTTCCTTACATGAGTTCATCGAAATCAAAACGCCCGCCCGTCGGCGGCGCTTTTGTCTCTTTACCCACAGGTTGTCTATGTTAACAGCTGGAGGAATATCTATAAACCCGGCTCACATGAATGCAGGTTATGACCGCATCGCGGGACTCACCGCGCGATGCGCGACAGGCGCCCCGCAAGAGAAACCCTAGGCGTCTTTCACCACGTCGGGACTCGTCGCACGCGATGCGCGATAGGCATCGGCCTCCTTGGAGACGCGTTCGAGCAGCTCGGATGTATCGACGCCCTCGACTTGCGCGACCGTTTCCACCGTCTGCATGGCGACCGCCCTCAGGTACGCGCACGCGCTGTCCCCCGGCTGCTCGAGGTCTATCTCCTCGCCGCCCTCCCGGGCAAAGCCGACCGCCATCACAAAGCCCATGATGCCCGAGACCAGAAAGCCCACCGCAAAGCTCGAATCTGCCTTGAGCTCTTCTCCGTCGGGGTGGACGATCTCTCTCACGCGGTCGATGATGATCGTATGGATGCCCTGCACGACCTGCTCGGCGGCACCCGCCCTCATGGTGATGACGATGCGCTGCAGCAGGCAGCGGACGTCGCGCCGGTCGAACGCCGAAAGGTCGCCCTCGCTCGAAAAATGCCAGAGGGCATCGGTGATGAGCTCGTTATCCTGCAGCAGCTGGGCTATGGCGATGGCGACGAGTTCATCGAAATCGTGAAAATAGTAGTAAAACGTTCCGCGATTGCACTGGGCGGCGCGGGTCACCTCGCCAACCGACAGCTCGAAGATGCTGTTGTTCTCGATGAGCTCCCAAAACGCCTCGATGATACGGGTGCGTGCATCGGGCGCATCGGCGTCCTTACGCGGTCTCGCCATGCGCCTCACCGCACCCCTGCGCCTTGGCGTTCATGATGAGCATCTGAAGACGGTTCTCCACGTTGGCGAAGCTCACGTCGGGATCGTAGTCGAGCGGCAGGAACTGCGCCGTGGGATACTGCTCCTTGAGCGCATGGATGAGCCCGCGCCCCACGACATGGTTGGGCAGACACCCGAACGGCTGCAGGATCACGAAGTTGCGGCAGCCGCGCTTGGCGTGCTCGAGAATCTCCGCCGGAATCAGCACGCCCTCGCCCGCATCGAACGTATGGTGCAGGATCTTATCGCTCGCGCGCACGAGCTCGGGCATGCGCGTCGGCGGCTCGTAGAGCGGGCTCGCCGCGCCCAGGCGGTCGCAACGGTCGTGCGCGAGCTCGAACAGGTTGTCCGCCGTGGCGTACCAGGCCTTTTCGGGCAGCGACAGGTCGACGTGGAACTCGCGCGACTGCGCATGCTTGTAGAAATAGGTCTTGCGGATCACGTCGGTCATGCGCGCCTCGATGACCTCGAGCCCGTTGTCCTCGAGGTAGCGCTCGATCTCGTGGTTGGCGCCGAGATGGAAATTGAGCAGGTACTCGCCCACGATGAGAACGGTCGGATGCGGGTTCGAGCGGTCGTACGGAACGGCGTCCATGATCGCAAGCGCGCGTTTGAAGCCCGTCGCCTGGCCTCTCAGCCCGGAGCGCTCCATGCCCTCGATAACCTCATCGAGCGCGCGGTCGAACGCAGCGTCCGCCGCGCCCTTCTCGAGCTCGTAGGGACGGATGCGCCTAAGCATGGCCTCGAGGGCATCGATCATGGGAAGACCGTAGGCGATCTGGATGCTCGGGCCAAGGCCGAGCTTGAAGCCCGGATGCGCATTGTGGGCATCGACGTCGTCGTTGGTGAGCACCGGGACATAGTCGTATCCCGCGTCGTCGAGCGCGCGGCGCAGCAGGGGCATGTAGTGCGTCAGGCGGCAGTCGCCGATATACTTGCCAGTCACCACGGCGACGTCGTGCGGGTCGTACTTACCGCTCTCGAGTGCCGCGAGCGCCTCGCCGATCACGATTTGCGCGGGGAAGCAGATGTCGTTGTGCACATAGCGTTTGCCCAGGCGGATGGCATCCTCGCGCCCGATATCAAGGGCCTCGGCGCGCACGCCCTGATTGCGCATCGCCGCGGTCATGAGCCTGCAGAACGCATGGGAGGTGTTGGGGACCAGCGCGATCTTGTCGTGCCGGTCGCGCTTGGTGTACTTGACCTTATACGGGTCGTCGAGCGGATGGACCGCGTGCACCCGGGCGCCCTCGGCACGCTCCTCCGCGCGACGACGGTTGACCGACTCGATAAACGAACGCACGCGAATGCCCATGGGACCGGCGACGTCGCTCTCATCGAGCTTGATCATCATCGGAACCTTGGAGCCCATCTCGCCCATCATGCGCGCGATCTCGTCGGTGAGATACGCATCGTGGCCGCAGCCGAAGCTGCCCATCTGCACGAGCTCGAGCTCGGGCGTCGATGCGACGATGACCGCGCACGACAGCATGCGCGCATGATAGTTGTTCACGATGTCGATGCGGCTGTTGGAAAGATCGACGTTGCAGACCCCCGGCACCGCATCGGGCGTCAGCACGGGGATGCCGCGCTCAGAGAAGAGCTTGGGCAGCCCGTGGTTGACCAGCGGGTCGTTGTGGTACGGGCGCGAAGCGATCACCACCGCGTAGCCGCCGTCCTCGTGCACGTTCTCGAGCACCTGCCTGCCGCGCAGCTGCAGCTGGTTCTCAAACGTCTCCTGCGCGCGGTCCGCCTGCTCGGTCGCCTTGGCAACCAGGTCGGCATCGATATCGAAGGTCTCCTTGCACCACGCCTTGAGCTGGCGGTTTCGGTCGCCCTCGTCGTACCAGTGGAACAGCGGCGTATCGAACGGAACGCCGAAACGCTCCTCCGGGTTATCGGAATTGCGCATCACGTAGGGGTATCCCTTTACGACGGCGCACATCCACTCGCTGGTAGAGGCGGTGTTTTCGGTGGGCACCGTCGTGATGATGGGCATGAAGATGCGGTCGACGCCGGCGTCGACGAGATTGCGGATGTGCCCGTGGACGAGCTTGGCCGGGAAGCACACGGTGTCGGATGTGACGTGCGCCAGACCGCGCTCGTACATCGCCTTGGTGCTGCGTCCCGAGACGCGCACCTTAAAGCCGAGCGTGCTGAAGAACGTCGACCAGAACGGCATGGTGTCCCAGAACTCGAGCACACGGGGAATGCCGATCGTGACATCGCGCCCCCCGCTGACGGGAACCGTGGGGTACGACTCGAACAGCAGCTTCTCGCGGTCGACAAAGAGATTGGGGGCAGCCGCGGTCCGGTCGCGCCCCGTGCCGGGTGCCTGTGCCTCGCAAGCACCCTGCGGACGCAGCTCCTCCGCCGCGGGAACCTCGCGCACGAGCTCATCCCATGAGATGGCGCCGCCGCGCGGGCAGCGATTGCCCGTGACGTAAAGCGAGCCGTCGCCAAATGCCACGACCGCGCGCTGGCAGCGGTTGTTGCACCGACGGCAGGTAACGCCGCCGAACTCGCGATGCTCGAAGCGCTCCACGGCATCGAGCCCGATAAACGACGTGCCGGCGTCGCCCTTGCGGCATTCCTCGCGCGCGAGCAGGGCGATACCGATAGCGCCCATCAGCCCCGGGTGGGGCGCACGCGTGACGGGTTTGCCCAGATACTGCTCGAATGCGCGCAGCACCGCGTCGTTTCGGAACGTGCCGCCCTGGACGACGACTTTGTCGCCCAGACGGTTGAGATTTGAAACGCGAATGACCTTGGTGAACACGTTCTCGATAATCGAACGGCAGAGACCGGCCATGATGTCGCCCGGACCCTTACCGCGCCGCTGCTCGGAAACGACGCTGCTGTTCATGAACACCGTGCAGCGGCTGCCGAGAACGGCGGGGGCTTTGGACGAAAATGCCTCGGTCGCGATATCCTCAACGGCTATTCCGAGGTTTTTGGCAAAACCCTCGAGGAACGAGCCGCAGCCCGCAGAGCACGCCTCGTTGACGACGATATCGGTCAGCACGCCGTGGTTGAGCCAGATGGCCTTCATATCCTGTCCGCCGATGTCGAGCACGAAGGTCGCATCGGGAACGCATGCGCACGCGGCGCGGGCGTGCGCGACCGTCTCGACCGTATGGTAGTCGGCGTGGAACGCGCGCGCGAAAAGCTCCTCGCCGTATCCCGTGGTGCCCACGGCATCGATCGCAAGCGTGACTCCCGCTGTCTCCCAGCGGTTCTTCAAGCTGACAAGACCCTGTTGGGCGACGTCGAGCGGTCTGCCGTTATTAGACGCGTAGAACGAATCGACAAGCTCACCCGCCTCATCGACCAGGGCGAACTTGGTCGTCGTGCTCCCCGAATCGATACCGAGCGCCACACGCACCGTCTCTCCGGGCGCATACGCATCCGGACCCTTTGCCGGCGTCTCTTTGCCATGGCGTGCCGTAAAATCCGCCTGCTCGGCAGGTGTGGCAAAAAAGGGCTGGGCAAGACGTCCCTCCCCGCTTGCGGGCGCGACCGTCTCGAGCTTATCCAGCCGGACAAAAGCGTCGGGAAGGTCGATCGGTTGGGACGATGCGAACATGTCGGTCAGCGACAGGGCGGCACCGCGCGCGACCATGATCTGCGGATCGCGCGGGACGATAACCTGATCGTCCGATAGATTCAGTTGCTCCCGGAACACGCGGACCAGCGTGGGGTTGTAGGCGAGCGTACCGCCCTCGAAGATTACCGGCGGCTCGATGTCGATACCCTGGGCCAGACCGCCGATCGTTTGGCGGGCGACCGCGTGAAGCGCCGAAAGCGCCAGGTCGGTGGTAGGAATGCCCTCGTTGAGCAGCGGCTGGATATCGGTCTTTGCGTACACGCCGCAGCGGCCCGAGACCTCGTGGACGGTCGTTCCCCGGCTTGCGAGCTGCTCGAACTCGCCCGATTCGGTGCCGACCCCCATGAGCTTTGCCATCTCGTCGATAAATGCACCGGTACCGCCTGCGCACGAGCCGTTCATGCGCATGTCGGCAACCTCGATGTCTCCCTTATCGTTGGTGCGGAAGAAGATCATCTTGGCGTCTTGGCCGCCCAGCTCGATGGCGCAGCGCGTCTGCGGATAGAACCTGCTGATCGCGAGCGCGTTGGCGACCACCTCCTGAACGTACGAGGCGCCCAGCGCGGTCGCGATATCGCGCGCACCCGAGCCGGTCACCGCAACGCGCAGCGACTCATGGGGAAAGCGCTCGGCGAGCTCGCCGAGCATGGCGCGCACGCTCGCTGTCTGACACGCCCCGTGGCGGCGATATCCCCACCACGCCTCGGTCATATCCTCGTGCATCGCGTAAACTTTGGTCGTCGTCGACCCTACGTCCAGTCCTACTAGCAACGCCATAATGCTCCGTCTCTCGCATTTTTCCCGCTAGAGATATACCACTCTACGTAATACAACAGACTGTTGTATTTAAACTCCGTATAAAAAGCGGCTGCCGAAACGCTTCAGCAGCCGCCGAATGCACCAACAGATTGTTCTGCGCGCTAGCACGTCGGGCAACGGAGCAGCACGGGCCCTCCGGTCATGCGCACCGCTCACGCCCGCGATGTCGCCGAGAGAGCTATCCACGCTTAGGGCTCCAACCAAGCAAGTCGCCCGCGCTCAGCAGATCCCTAAGCGAGCTACTCGCACTCAGGAGCCATAGCCTGCTCCAAGAGCTCGGCATGCTCCTCCTCGAAAACCGTCCCCACAGGGAAGGCGCGACGGAAGACGAAGTGGGAAATCGGACCGGCTACCAAAAGGTTCCACGGCAGCGCCATCACAAAATTATGCGGGATGTTGATCATCCAGATCGCGGGCACGGAATACAGGTTCGCAAGGATGCCGCCGGGCATGTGCGTCAGACCCTCGCAGGCACCGTACAGCGACATGATGATGACCATGGGAACGACCATGCAGGAGCTGACGGCGAGCGTCATGGCGAGCGGCGAGGTCTTGCCCGGCGTGACCAAGTACTTAAAGGCGAAACCCTTGGCGAGCGGGCTGGCGACGAACCAGTCGCAGCACATGGCAAAAATGTAGGCAACGGGGAAGCCGAGCCACGCAGCGGCAACGACCTCGCCGTTGATGGCCCCGTGCTGCAGGGCAACGTTGTAGATGCTCATCCAGAGCACCATGCAAAAGCACATGATAAAGGTGAACAGCAGGCTCTCTCGTTTGTTGATAGGCATGAAGGGCAGATTCCTTTCTGTGTTACGCCGCGGCACCACGCAACAAAAACGGGCGGGCAAGATGGAGCTGTTGGGACTTCATCTCGCCCGCCCGTGTTACGCGCGTCTGCGACTACTTATGTGGTGGAACCAGCCTAGCACGAAACGCATGCGCTTCGTAAGCGTTGAGTTTATGAAGATGCAGGGCACCGATAACCCCCCCCCGACCCCATAAGTTGCGGTGGAATACGGACTGTTTTGACCCTTTAAGCAACAATTCAGTCCCTATTTCACTGCAACTCATTTGGTGCAAAGTAACCTGTCCCCCTTGCACCAATTAGCTGGTATGGCGCCAGCGAGGGTCGGTGAGGGTTCTCGCCACGCCCAAGCCAACGGGCAGAAACGCCACGATGAGCACTGCGCGCACAAACCAGCCGAGCATGTTGACCGTGTCGAAGGTGCACATGTAATACATAGAGCGATAGAGATACAGACCGGGCACCATAATGACAATCGAAGGTACCGTGAGGGCGATGCGCGGGTAGGTGAGCTTGACTTCGGCCAAGCTTGCCAGCAGACCCGATACCAGCGCGCCGATAAACGCTGCTGCCTCGGGAGGCATTCCCGTGCTGAGGCCCAGGAAGGGAATCATCGTCGGCGCATCGACAAGGGTCAGACGCAGGGTATTGGACACGGCGCCGATCAACCCAGCTGCCGCGGCCATCTTTACCGGGCTGTTGAACATCACCGAGAAGCCGAATACGCCAACGAAGCTCATCACCACGCGCAGGAGCGTAAGGGCAAGCGGCGAAAGGCCCAGTGGGGCAAAGTCGTCCGGCGCCAGGCCAACACACTCGGCAACCATCCAACCTACGAGCGTCGCCATCACAATAATCGATACGGCATATGAAAGGCGCTCGATACCGCTTCGCATGTCGAGCTTGGCGATGTCGAGGCCCGCCGTAATGAGCGGAAAGCCGGGAATCACAAAGAGCATGGCGCCGATATAGCCTTCTTGGTGCGACATTGCCCCCGGTATGACCTGGCCAAGGCCGAGCAATGCCAGCAGATACGAAACGCAAGCGAGCGCAACGCCGGTCGTCAGCGCGCTGAACTGACCAAGGCCTTGCTTGAGAATATGGGAGCGGGCAAAGTTGCCGACACCCGCGCCCACAAACGCGCAGGCCATCTCGATAGGGCCGCCGCCGAGCAAAAAGACGAAGGCGCCGCAAGCACAGGCTGCCGCAAGGCCCTGTTGCCAGGGAGAGTAATCGGGCTTTGAGCTCTCAACGGTCCTGAGCATCTCGTGATACTCGTGTACCGTGAAGCGACGACCATAGGTCTCGATTTCCTTGAGGAAACTCTCCATCATCCAAATGCGATGGGTATTGACTCCCGTTGTGGGCAGGCTGACAACCTCGTTAAAGCAGTGGCCATCTTCGATGCAAGTGCACTCAAACGACAGAAGACTCAGGTCGACGTGAATTGTGACGCCGAGCACGTCAGCAACACGATTCATGGTATCGCGTACACGCCAGGCACCCGTTCCGCTCGCGAGCATAAGCATGCCGGTGCGGCAGATGATGGATGATTTATCGGTGAGCGGCGCATCGACGGCAAGCTCATCGCCTGCCGTCACGATCTGATGCCAGTCAGTTTTCATATGGAGCGCGCCGGCACGAACGCCGTGGTGCATGGGGGCTCTCGAAAGCAGCGAGTCAAGGCGCGAAGGCTGTGGGGGCTCCACTGATTCACCCTCAACCTCATCAGCCTCTTCATCGACCAGATCAAAGGAATCAAGCGGCGCTGGCTCGCGACGGTCGATCAGCTCCTCGTCCTCATCATCAAAGTAATTGAACTGATCGAGCATGTCCTCTTCGATTGCACGCTCGCTCGCGTCGTCCATATAGACGCTCCCTTCCTGCCGACTAACCCCCATCCTAGGCAGCAACGGCTAAAGGAAACATAAAAGAGACGACTGTCATGCGAGCCATGTGGGCAATATCCGTTGGGTAGTCGTTTAAGAACGTCCCCAATGACTACATCGATGTTCTAAGTGTCAACCAAGTCAACGCCGCAGATAGAGGACGGACAGCGAGCGACGTCCAGAGCGAACAAGTTGGCATGAAAAAGGCAAGGCATAGACCTTCTGGTCATGCCTTGCCTTTTGAATGACAAATTGTCGCTCTGGGCGGCGCGCAGCGTCGAGCGGTTACGGCGTTTGGTAAAACGCCGTAACCCCCTAGTACATCTTTGCGCCGGCGGGGATGGAGGCGTCGAGCTGGATCAGGTTGAGGCGCTCCTCACCATCCTCCTCGTGGATGGCACTGATGAGCATGCCGCAGCTGGGGATGCCCATCATCTTGCGCGGAGGCAGGTTGGTGATGGCGAGCAAGGTCTTGCCGACCAGGTCCTCGGGCTCGTAATAAGCGTGAATACCGGAGAGGATGGTGCGGTCGGTACCGGTACCGTCGTCGAGCGTAAAGTTCAGCAGCTTCTTGGACTTCTTGACGGCCTCGCATGCCTTGACCTTCACAGCGCGGAAATCGCTCTTGGAGAAGGTATCAAAGTCGACGAACTCCTCAAACAGCGGCTCAACGGCGATCTTGGAGTAATCGAGCGTGGGCTTAAGCGACTTAACGAATGGGCTCGCGGCGTTGCCGGCCTCTGCAGCCTTGGCGGCAGCGGCACCGGACTGGAAACCCTTCTCGGGCTTCATGTGCGGGAACAGCAGGACGTCGCGGATAGAAGCCTGGTTAGTAAGCAGCATGACCACGCGGTCGATACCAATGCCAATGCCGCCCGCGGGAGGCATACCGTACTCGAGGGCGCGCACGTAGTCCTCGTCATACTCCATAGCCTCATCGTCGCCGCCGGCCTTCTCGGCCATCTGGGCAGCAAAGCGCTCAGCCTGGTCGACCGGGTCGTTGAGCTCGGAGAATGCGTTGGCGTACTCGTGGCCGGCGATGACCAGCTCAAAGCGGTGAGTCAAACGCGGGTCGTCCTCAAAACGCTTAGCGAGCGGGCTGACCTCGATGGGGTAATCGCACACGAAGGTCGGGTTGACGATGGTGTCCTCGCCCAGCTCATCGTAAATCTCGGCGATGATCTTGCCGGCAGTCCACTCGGGCTTAATCTCCAGGCCCTTCTCGCGCGCGGCGGCAGCAAGCTCCTCGACCGGCGTGTCGATGGTGACCTGCTTGCCGAGCACGTCGGAGACGATGTCGGTCATGGGACGGCTGGCCCACTCACCAGAAAGGTCGATGGTCTGGCCCTGGTACTCGATGACCTCGGGGTTGCCGATGGCCTTGTTAGCCGCCTTAATGACACCCTGGGCGAGCGCCTTCATGCCCTCGAGGTCTGAGAAGGCACGGTAGGCCTCCATCGTGGTGAACTCGGGGTTGTGGGTAAGGTCCATGCCCTCGTTACGGAAGATGCGGCCGATCTCGAACACGCGCTCAAAACCACCGACGATGCAGCGCTTGAGATGGAGCTCGGTGGCAATACGCAGGTAGCACTCCTGATCGAGCGCGTTGAAGTGGGTAATGAACGGCTTGGCGGTAGCGCCGCCCTGGATGGTCTGCAGGATGGGGGTCTCGACCTCCATGTAACCGTCGGACTCCATAAAGCGACGGAAGGTAGAGAGAATCTGCGAACGCTTACGGAAGGTCTCGCGAACGTCGTCGTTGGCGATCAGGTCGACATAGCGCTGGCGATAGCGGGTCTCCTTGTCGGAAAGACCGTGGAACTTCTCGGGCAGTGGACGAACGGCCTTGGAAAGCAGGGTCGCGCTCTTAGGGGCAACGGAAAGCTGGCCGCGCTGGGTGCGCACGACCACGCCGGTCACGCCCAGGATGTCGCCCAGGTCGAGGGCCTTGAGCGTATTCCAGGCAGCCTCGTCCATGTCGTTGATGCGGCAGAACAGCTGAATCTCGGCAGTCGCATCGCGCACGACGATGAACATTATCTTGCCCTGGCCGCGCTTGGCGACCACGCGGCCGGCGATCTTCACGACGTCCTCGGTGTCCTCGCCATCGGCAAGCTCGGCGTACTTAGTCTCGATATCGGCGACGTAGTCCTCAAGCTCAGAGTGCTCGGGATAGGGGTTCTGGCCCGCCTCGAACAGGGCGGCGCGCTTGGCCAGGCGGGTGGCGCGCTCGTCGTTGAGCGTCGATGCCTGATCGGCGGCGTTCTGGTTCTCTGCCATAAGTTAGCTCCTCAAACTAAAACGCTCCCCAGGATTCGGTCCCAGGGAGCGAAAACATACCTTTACGCGGGACCGTGGTCTAGCGTGCGATCTTGGCGATGGTGTAGACGCGAGTCTTGCCGGAAGGCGTAACGACCTCGACGGAGTCGCCCTCGCCGTGACCGATGATGGCGTGACCGACCGGAGACTCGTTGGAAATCTTGTGCTCGAGCGAGTTGGTCTCGGTGGTACCAACGAGCGTGACTTCCATGACCTCGCCGTTGGGATCAATCAACGAAACGGTGGAACCGATGGAAACGGTCAGATCGCCCGTAGTGGCAGCAACCTGAGCGTTGGCAAGAATGGCCTGGATCTCGGCGATACGAGCAGCATTCTGGGCCTGCTTGTCCTTGGCGGCATCGTACTCGGAGTTCTCCGAAAGGTCGCCGAACGCGCGGGCTTCCTTGATGTCCTCGACGATCTCCTTGGCGTAATCGCCCTCACGCCAGGCGAGCTCCTCGACGAGCTTCTGGCGGCCCTCAGCGGTCAGTACGATCTGGCTTGCGTCCATACGGATATCTCCCCAACTCTGATCAAACAATCAACTGTCAACAAAACGAAAAAGACCGGCTAGCCTGCGGGCAAGCCGGTCAGGTGCTCACCCCAAAGGGATGGGACTACTCTGCGTCCGCGTCGCTGTCCTCTGCCTGCTTCTTCTTGGCAGCAGCGAGCTTGGCCTCGAGCTCAGCGATCTCCTTGTCCTCCTCGGACTGCTCGACCACGACCTCCTCGGCCTGCTTGGTCTCGGCCTTATCGTCGCCCTCCATACCCTCACGGATATTCTTGACGGTAGAGCCGAGGGACTTGCCGAGCTTCGGCAGGTTCTTGGGCCCGAAGATAATCAGGACAACGACGAGAATAATGATGAGCTCAGGAGCCCTCAGTCCAAACATGTAGACCTCCACAATACAGCGAGACAAGCTCGAATGGGTATCGCGGTATCACAACACTAGCTAAAAAAAGGGACCGCAAGAAGCGGTCCCTTCTCATGCTCTGGTCGGGTTGACTGGATTTGAACCAGCGACCCCTGCGTCCCGAACGCAGTGCTCTACCAAACTGAGCCACAACCCGTTAGCTCGACTATAGTAACAAAGATTTTCGCCGCGTGCTAGAGAAATTTTTATTTCTTTGGCGCGTCGATTTGAACCGTGTTGGGAATAAGCTCAGTCGCGCAGGCCCACCAGCCATTTTGCTGGGCAGCATCGGCAAGCCTTTCGGCCGTGGCAGCGGTGTCGCAAATGGCAAACGAGCAGGCACCCGATCCGCACACATCTACAGCAACGGTTCCGTCCTGTTTACGCAGCCAGTCGAGGACCGTTTGAATCTGCGACTCCATCTGTGCGGAAATGACACCAAGGTTGTTATGGATGAGTGCATATGCCGTCTCGGCATCACCAGCACGCAAGGCAGAAGCTATCGCGCCGGGCTTGTCCGCAGGCACCGAGGCCTCGTCAAAACGTCGATAGGCTTCAATTGTCGAAACACTTGCCTCGCGCGGCTTGACCAGCACGACGGGCGTCGCGGGCAGCGCGGGGTACTCAGTTGCCAGCACGTCTCCCCCACCTACGTAGAACGCAGGACTCGCGTGCAAAAAGAACGGGACGTCAGCACCAATGCCTCGCGCAATATCGTCGAGCGCTGGGTCGGTGCGATCAATGCCCCAGAGCTCCGCCAAGGCGACAATGACCGCGGCCGCATCCGTCGAGGGGCCGCCCAAGCCAGCGCACAATGGAATGCGCTTCTCAATCGTCACGCAGATGTTTGCCTCGCGACCATAATGCTCGGCCATAGCAACCGCAGCCCGATACGCCGTATTCTTTTGCATGGGAAAATCTGATGCCGGAACCGTCTGGACGGTCAGCGCCTGCGCCGGCGTGACCGTCACGGTATCGGAAAGACCGACGGCCGCCATCAGGGAATCGACCCTGTGGTAGCCGCGGTCATCGCGCTCGGTATGAACCCCCAGGTAGAGGTTAATCTTTGCCGGCGCGGAAAGAGTCAGGGACCGATCGGTCACCGTTAATGCTCCTCGAGCTGATTGCCGAGCGGGGTAAAGATATGCTCGCCGCTCTCGGGGTCGAACAGCTCGACCTGACCGGTGAGGACATCGATATACTGGTAGGACTGACGCGACTTGCGGCCGCGGCGCTCGTCAACCTCGACGATAAAGACGGCGGGGTGGACGCTCTTGATGGTGCCCATGCGCTCGACAACGCGGGTGCGGCCCATGTTGGCCTTAACCTTGACGCGATCGCCCACCATATCGGTCAGCTTCTCGTGGATGTCGTCGACGTGATTGACTTCCATCTCTTCCATGAACAGGGCCTCCAGAAGGTGCAATTCAAAAAGGGGATAATACCCCTAAGATAGACAAAACTCTAATACTATAGCACCCTGTTGTGGCCATACGCAAGTAGCTAAATAAGCCCGGTCCCAAATACGTACCAGACGACAATCTCGCATGACCAGTTGTTACGCGGTTTGGTAAAACCGCGTAACCTAAAGGTTGTCGGTGTCCAAGACGATGGTGAATGGGCCATCGTTGACGAGATCGACTTTCATATCGGCGCCAAAGATGCCGTGCGCCACGTGTTCGACATCTTGACGAACGAGCGTCAGGAAGTACTCGTAGAGCTCGTTGGCGACATCGGGGGCGCCGGCATCCGTAAACGATGGGCGGCGACCGTGGCGGCAATCGGCGAACAGCGTGAACTGCGACACCACGAGCACCTCGCCGTCGACATCGGCAAGCGCCAAGTTGGTCTTGCCGTTCTCGTCCTCGTTGATACGCAGCCCGCGGAGCTTGCCCCACAGCTTGTCGGCCTCGGCACGTGTGTCGCCGTGACCCACGCCCAGCAGCACCAGGTAGCCGCGCCCAATGCGACCCACGCATTCGCCGTCGACCGTCACGCCGGCGTTGAGCACGCGCTGCACCACCGCACGCATGGCCTACTCCTCGCCCGTCAGCTTGGCGGACAGATGCTCGAGCGCGTGGAAACGGTGGCTGATGGCGTTCTTCTCGTCAGCCGTCAGCTCGGCCATGGTCTTGCCCGGCGTGTCGACCGGCAGGAACAGCGGGTCGTAGCCAAAGCCGTTGGAGCCGTGATCGCCGCGGCCCTCGTGTGCGATAACGCCCTCGCAGGTGCCCTCACCATAGGTGACCAAACCGTCCGTGTCGATGAGCGCGACGACGCTCATAAAGCGCGCAGTGCGGTCCTCGTCGGCCACGCCCTCCAGGTTAACGAGGAGTTTGGCGTTGTTGGCGGCATCGTCGCCGTGCACGCCCGCATAGCGCGCGCTATACACGCCAGGCTCGCCGTCCAGGGCATCAACGACCAAGCCCGAATCGTCGGCAATGGCCATAAGGCCCGTCTCCTCAACCGCGGCTTGGGCCTTGATGATGGCGTTCTCCAAAAACGTCGTGCCGTTTTCCTCGGGATCCTCAAAATCACCCAGCTGGCCGAGCGCCACAAAGCGCACCTCGGGCATGACCTTGCCCAAAATGGCCTCGATCTCGGTGAGCTTATGGGCGTTGCCCGTTGCCACGACGATGGTCGCCGCCGGGTCGAGGGTGTCGATGTCGATCTTCTCAAGTGCCATGAGTGGTCTCCTTGTCTCTATAGCAATGCCGCGCCGAGGGCGACGAGGGCCTCTGCCTCTCCCCTCTCAATCAACGGCTGTCTTGTGCCTAGACGTCTCCGCAGATAAAACCTACCAAAATAAACCTGTCCCTTTTTGGCAGGTTAGGCGATGGCTTGGCGCTGAAGCTCGATGAGCTCGGCGATACCCTTGTCGCCCAGGTCGAGCAGGGCGTTGAGGCGTTTGCGGTCAAAGGGCGCCTGCTCGCCGGTGCCCTGGAGCTCGATCATCTCGCCGGTGTCGGTGGCGACGAGGTTCATGTCGACCTCGGCATGGCTGTCCTCGGAATAATCGAGGTCAAGCAGCGTATTGCCGTCGGCAACGCCCATGGAGATGGCAGCCACCTGGCCGATAAGCGGGATGCGCTCGATCTTGCCCGCCTCGACCCACATGGCGAGGGCGTCGCGCAGCGCCACCCAGGCGCCGGTGATGCTCGCTGTACGCGTGCCGCCATCGGCCTGAATCACGTCGCAGTCGACGGTAACGGTGTACTCGCCGAGTGCCTTCATATTGACGACGGTACGCAGGCTGCGACCGATGAGGCGCTCGATCTCCATGGAGCGGCCCTTGCGGTTGGCGTGCTCGCGCTTGCAGCGCTTGCCGGTCGACGCCGGCAGCATGGCGTATTCCGCGGTCACCCAGCCGGCCTTAGCTCCCTTTCGCCAGCCCGGCACGCCCTCCTCGATAGTGGCGGCGCACAGCACGCGCGTGTCACCGAACTCGGCCAAACACGAGCCGTGGGCGTGCTTCATGACGCCACGAGTGAGCTTGACGGGGCGCAGCTCATTGGCGGCACGGCCGTTGGCGCGGTTGACCTGCATATACTCCATAGAAATATCCTTTCGGCAAAAGGTGAAAGTGAGCCTTTGGTCGGTGACCTTGTATCTATTTCAGTTCGTCGATATCGATATGCTCAATGCTCTTGAGCGGCTGGCCAAAGATAAAGCTACCCGCCACCGCAAACTCGGCAATGTTATCGGCCGTCGTGGCAAAACGATGCTGCGGCTCGGCGGCGTCGCCCGCCAGCTGCTCGCGGCGCGTGAGGATATCGGTCAGCTCGCGCGTGGTCTCCTCGGCGGAGCTCACGACGCGCACCCCAGGCCCCAGCGCATGGCGGATAGGTCCCACCAACAGCGGGAAATGCGTACAGCCGAGCACCACGGTGTCGATACCGTGGTCGCGCAGCGGCTCAACCGTGGCACCCACCAGCGCACGCACGGCAGGCGTATCGAAGATGTCCTCGTTCTCAAGCCACTGTTCCTGCAGATGTGCACCCGAGGCGAGCTCGTGTTCGACAACCTCGACAAAGCTCGAGGCAGGACAGCCGTATACATCGACGCCGGCATCTAGATCCTGAATGGCGCGCGTGTAGGCGCCCGAGCGAATGGTGAGGTTGGTAGCGAGCACGCCCACGCGACGCGTACGCGTGCTGTTGATTGCTGCACGGGCACCCGGCGCGATCACGCCGATCACGGGAACGTCGAGCACCTGCTGGGCCAAACGCAAGGCCGCAGCGGTCGCCGTGTTGCAGGCGATGACCATAATCTTGACGTCGTGCTTCGAAAGCCAACGACCCGCCTGCAACGCAAACGAGCGAACCTCGTCCTCGGTGCGGGTGCCATAAGGGCAGCGCTTAGTGTCACCGAAATAGTAGACGGACTCGTGCGGAAGTGCCGTTGCGATCGCGCGCGCGACCGTCAAGCCGCCCAGGCCCGAGTCGAACACGCCGATCGGACGCGTGTCCCCGGCCATATTATCGATATCGGACATTACCTCACCAGATTCTCTCTCGAAAAATGCGACCAATCGTGATGCGTCGCGCTACGAACGGGCTGCGACCAGCAGCTCGGCCGTTGCCACCCAACCGTCGACAATCTTGCCGCGCGTAATATAGGCATTGTCGCAGGCGTCCAAGAACTCCGGGGCACCGGCGCTCGTCAGACCGTTCTCGACCAGGCAGAACATGCCAACATGGTCGGCCATGTAGAAGTCGGACTCGGAGTCGCCGAGCGCAAGCGTCTCCTCGCGCTCGATCCCCAGGTGCTCGCAGAAGTGCGCAATGGCAACGCCTTTGTTAAGACCCGCCGGATTGATGTTGAAGGCGCGACCGTCCTCGACGCGATCGAGCTCGAGCGTCGTCGGCTTGGACAGGTGAGTCAGATGGCCGTTGCAAGCCCAGATCAGACCGCAGCCGGCCTCGTCCAGGATGGCCTGAACCTCATCGTCGGGCACATCGCCGCGCATGCCGACGGTGACCTCACGGTATTTGTAGCCGGTCGACATGTCGTTGTGATACTCGATCTTGTGCGGCCAGCGGGCGAGGATCTTCTCGCACACGCCGGTCTGCTCGATCACCTGGTGCGGCGTGAGGCCGCAAGAGGAGTCGTAGGGCATGTCGCCGGTCAGATACTCCCAATCGTTGGCTTTGAGGTCGTACATGACCAGGCCGCCCATCTCGCCGATGTAGGAGTTGAGACCGAGCACGCGCGCGTCCTCGTGGATCATGGTACGGTTGCGGCCCGAGGTGGGAACCACCTGAATACCAGCGCGAGCGAGCGCCACGACAGCCTCGACGAGTTTGGTCGAGGGGTTGCCGTCGTTGTCGCGCAGCACGCACGAGCCGGGCGCGAGCATCGTGGCATCCAGGTCGGTAAAGACGTACTTGACCTTGGCCAAGCGCTCGCGCATCTCGCCCGAAAGCTCAGCGACGGTCGGCAGGGTATTGTGGGACATGGTCACTCCATTACGTAGAAGGGGCTTCTGGTCTTAGGCGTCGTACGCCGCAAGGGTGCGCTTGAGAATCGAACCATCGCGCTCACAAGGCTCGGGTCCGTTCTTGCGCAGCATACGCTCTTCCTCGCCCTTACCGGTCACGATGACCACGGCAGGACGGACGGTCTCACGCACGGCAGTCTCGATAGCGGCAACGCGATCAGTCACGATTTGCCAGTTATCATTTCCCTGCGCCTGAACGTTGCGCGCGATCTCGGCGCAAATATCCTCGACATCCTCGGGGCCGGGGTCATCCTCGGTAATCACGATTCGGTCGGCATACTTGCCAGCGGCGATACCCATTGTGGTGCGTCGATCGACACCCTTACCACCCGTAGCGCCAAATACAACCGCCAGCTCGCGCTCGGGATAGTTCTCGCGCAAGTCACGCAGGAGCGTCTCGAGGCTCATGCCGTTATGTGCAAAATCGACGATGCCCAAGATTTTGCCCGATACGGACGGATAGAGCTCCATGCGGCCGGGAACGAAGACGCCCTCAAAGCCGTGGACGATACCCTCTTCGGAAATGCCCAGGGCCTCGGCGCAGGCAATAGCGGCAAGCGCATTGGACACATTGAACTTAACCGGCGTGGGAATCACAATGTCGCGCGTAAAGCGGGGCGTGCGCACCGTTGCCACCACGCCGCGGTCGCCATTACGAATCGCCAGCGCAAGCACGTCGGCACGCTCGTCGGTCAGGGAGAACGTCACCGTACGTTCGCAACGAGATGCCGCCTCGAGCACACGATCGACCTTATCCATATCGAGATTGACCACGGCAAAACGGCTCTGCGAGAAGATTTTGAGCTTGCTGGCAAAGTAATCCTCGAGCGTCGGATGCTCAATCGGCGAAATGTGATCCTCGCCGATATTGGTAAAGGCGCCGACTTCAAAGGCGATCTTGCCAGTGCGCTCGTATTTGAGGCCCTGGCTCGATGCCTCCATAACCAGCCACGGGGCACCCGCCTCCGCAGCATGCGCAATGCGAGACTGCAGCAGAAAGGATTCGGGGGTCGTCAGTTTGGAAGGGCCTGCCTCGATGCCGTCGTCGAACTCAATGCCCGTATTAAGAGCGGGCCGATGACAGCCCGTAAGCTTGGCCTCGTTGGCGAGAATGCCGCGCAGATAAAAGCTGCAGGTCGACTTGCCCTTGGTGCCTGTAAAGGCGCAGACCTTCACCTTACCCGACGGGTGCCCATAAAAGGCATCTGCCACCACGGCGAGCGTGCGACGAATATCACTCACAATCACCGCGGGAAGATCAACATCGTAATCGACCTCGGAAACGTAGGCCACGGCGCCATCGGCGATTGCCGAAAGCAGGTACTCGCGCTTAAACGCACGGCCCTTGCAGACGAACAACGTGCCCGGACGCACCTGGCGCGAGTCATCAGTCGCAAACTCAATGCGCTGGTCGCACGAAGCACTCGGTCTGGAAACAACAAGGTCATCTTCCTCGAGCAACTCTATATAGCGCATCAGAGTTAGCTTCTCTTGTGTCGGACTCGACATACAAAGACCTCTCTCGCTAAATTCAGCCTTAAAGGGCAAAAGACGTCCCGCGGCAGAAACGATGAAACATTCTGTATTATCAACCATCCTAATATGCCACCTGACCTTGCGCGCACTGCAGCCTTCTAAAAAATTGCATGGACTGTGCCGTGGGTTAATAAATGACAACAGTGTCCACCCCGTGTAAAAACAGGGAAATCTGGGTGCTATTCTTTATCCAAATGTCTTGATGTGCCTCATTGACTCACAATGCCGACCCATCATGCCCAAGCAAAGGATTCCAGATGAAACGACACTTCGAACGTCGCCACCACTCGGCACATGTCCAGTTGACCCGGCGCATCGTCTGCGCCTTCGCGACGATCGTCGTGGCCCTTGCCACCACCATCGGCGCGAGCGGCTGTTCGTCCTCCCAGAACGCCTCGAGCACCTACACACTCGTCGAGAATGGCAAGTTCACCGTCGCAAGTGACTTGGCCACACCCCCGTTTGAATACGTCAACGATTCCGGCGAAGACCAGGGCTTTACCTATGAACTCATGGGCATGATCGCGGACGAGCTCGGTCTGGAGCTCAACTACTTGCCGGCGCAAAAGTTCGACGGCATTATCCCCATGGTCAAACAAGGTGTAAAGACCGATGTCGGCGCATGTAACATCACGATTACCGATGAGCGCAAGAAAGAGGTCGACTTCACCGACCCCTATATCGACTCCAACCAGGGCGTCGCAGTTGCAAAGAACACTGGATACGACACGGTCGATAGCCTCAACGCACCGGGCATCAAAATTGCCGTGCAGTCGGGTACCACGTCCGAGGAGTGGGCAATCGAAAACCTGCCGCAGGCAACCACCGTCAACTTTGACGACTGGACGGCAGCCTTCACCGCCGTCATGAGCGGTCAGTGCCAGGCGGTCGTATGCGATCTACCCGTTGAGCAGTGGATGGTTTCGAATTCCTTTACCGGTATGGAAATCATCAAAGAGGTTCCGACGGGCGAGCAGTTTGGCATTGCCGTCTCTAAAGACAACCCCGAGCTGACACAGGCCATCAACGATGCCCTTGTCAAGATCAAGAGCTCCGGCGCCTATGGCAAACTGTACGAGAAGTGGTTTGGCATGGCACCCACGAGCGGGTCCGATAACGAGGACGCCTCGAGCTCAGAGGACGCGACGGGCGCTTCACTCGCCGTCACCTCGGCGACCGCCAAGTCAAACGAAGACGGCGGCAACGGCGTGCTCGGCGGCATCGCAACCCGCCTGACCTGGGAAGCGACAACGGGTAGCGACGAGGGCGACGTTTCGCAAATTGAGCTTGAGTTGCCCGAGGGCGGGTCATTTGAAAGCACCGATGTTAAGGTCACGCTGCTCGACGGGCTGAACCAGACGGGTGTCAAGGCATCGTGCTCGCTGGACGGCTCAAAGCTCGTCATCAAGTTCGCCGATCCCGTCGCTGCCGGCTCGCAGATTCGCTCTGTCGTCCCCGACGTCGTATTCCCGAGCAACGCGGGTGCCTATGCCGTCACCGGCAGCTATGTCGCCGACGGCGACAAGCGAGATCTTCCCGAGAGCCCCACCATCAGCGTCTCGGAGAGCACCATGGTGCAAGAAATCGTCGCCTGGCTCGATGCCCAGCCTTGGGTTGCCACGTGGAACTCCAACCCGTTTTTGGGCATGTTCTGCAAGCCGCAGATTATCGTCACCTCAATCGCCTCGCTCTTTAAGGGCTGGGGCATAGCACTTGCCGTGACCGCCATCGGTTTTCCGCTCGCCATCCCCATCGGCTTGCTGTTTGCCTTTATGAAAATCAGTCATAGTCGTATGCTGCGCGGCATCGCCGTGACATACATCAACGTCCTGCGCGGAACCCCGCTCTTCCTGCAGATCTACATTGCGTTCTTTGGGTTCCCTATGATCGGTCTCAACGTGCCCAATCTGCCGCTCGGCGTTGGCGTGCTAGCCATCAACTGTTCGGCCTATCTTGCCGAGATTTTCCGTGCCGGCATCGAGAGCGTACCGCATGGTCAAGCGGAAGCTGCCTACTCGCTTGGCATGACTTGGTCCCAAGTTATGTCGCGCATCGTTGTCCCGCAGGCTGTACGTTACGTTATACCGACTATGACCAGCGAGTTCGTTATGCTGTACAAGGACACGTCGCTGCTTTCGAGCGTTGGCGTCATGGAGCTCATGCTGTTCTCCAAAAACCTCACGGCCACCACGGGCAACATTACGCCCTACATTTGCGCCGCACTTTACTATCTGGTCGTGACGATTCCGCTCATCCACATCGTCACCAAGGTGGAGCACCGTCTCGCCGAGCGCAGCAAGCGCTAACCGCTCATACATAGCGTTCACAACCACGACCCGCCGCTTCATCTGAAGATCGGGCCGTGGTTTTTTCGGTTCGCTCGGCGCTTATGCCCTATCACGAAACAAAAGATTGGCATGATAGTAAAGATTATTTGACATCAGCTGCCGCAATCCTTGCGGCAGTACACCTGAGCCGTCAGCAGAAAGGATCTTGCATGTGCGGTTTTGTCGGTTTTACCGGTACAGATGAACAGAGTGAGCTGGTTCTCACGGCCATGATGAATCGCATCATCCACCGTGGTCCCGATATGGGCGGCCAGCATATCGTTGACAACGTTGCCCTTGGCTTCCGTCGTCTTTCGATTCTCGATCTTTCCGAAGCTGGAGCTCAGCCCATGTCGAGCGACGACGGCAAGGTCACGATTGTCTTCAACGGAGAGATCTACAACTTCCAGGAGCTTCGCGCCGAGCTGGAGGCAGCCGGCTACGCCTTCCACTGCAACGCCGATACCGAGGTCCTGGTACACGGTTACGAGGAGTGGGGCGAGGACCTGGTCAACCGCCTACGCGGCATGTACGCGTTCGTGATCCACGACCAGAACAAGAACAAGCTCTTTGGCGCTCGTGACATCTTTGGTATCAAGCCGTTCTATTACTACCAGGCATCCGATGGCTCGCTGCTGTTTGGCTCCGAGATCAAGAGTTTCCTGGACCATCCCAAGTTTGAGAAGGCTGTCAACCACGACGCGCTGCGCCCCTACCTGACGCTGCAATTCCCCGCCACGGAGGAGACCTTCTTTAAGGGCGTGTTCAAGCTTGCCCCGGCGCATTGCTTTACGTATGACCTGACGACCAAAACCATGGACATCAAGCGTTACTGGAGCTGTGACTTCACCGACGACAACTCCAAGACCTTCGAGGAGTACGTGGACGAGTGCGACAAGGTCGTGCACGAAAGCGTCGCTGCGCACCGAATCGCCGATGTTAAGGTGGGCTCGTTTCTTTCTGGCGGCGTGGACTCCAGCTACATTGCCGCCTGCCTTATGCCCGACACCACGTATTCTGTCGGCTTCGATTACAAGAACTTCAACGAGACCAACTACGCTGCCGAGCTTTCCGACAAGCTGGGCATCAAGAACGTGCGCAAGATGATTACCGCCGACGAGTTCTTCGATGCACTGCCCGATATCCAGTATCACATGGACGAGCCGCAATCGAACCTGTCCAGCGTGCCGCTGTACTATCTGGCGCAGATGGCTTCCGAGGAGGTCACCGTCGTCCTTTCGGGCGAGGGTGCAGACGAGCTGTTTGCCGGCTACGAGTGGTACGAGGACACCCCCGAGATGCGCTCTTTTAAGAAGCGCGTGCCGCTCGGCGTACGTCGCGCCCTGGGCTCGCTCGTTCAGCATCTCCCCTACTTTAAGGGCCACAACTTCCTGACGAAATGCGCCGAGGTTCCCGAGCGCTGGTATGTGGGTCAGGCAAAGGTGTTCGACCCCTCCGAGGTCGACGAGGTGCTCAAGCCCGCTTATGACACCGGCAAGAACGCCGCCGAGATGTGCGCCGAGTACTACAAGCAGGTTCCCGATTGCTGCGAGCTTTCCAAGAAACAGTATTTGGATATGAACATGTGGCTGCCGGGCGACATTCTGCTCAAGGCCGACAAGATGTGCATGGCGCATTCTCTGGAGCTTCGCGTCCCGTTCCTGGACAAGAAGGTCATGGAGTTTGCCGAGCACATTCCTGCCAACTACCGTGTTAACGAAGAAGGCTGCAAGCTCGTTCTGCGTCACGCTGCCAACCGTACGCTGCCCGACGAGTGGGCAACGCGCAAGAAGGTGGGCTTCCCCGTACCGGTCAAGTTCTGGCTGCGCGAGCAAAAGTATTACGACTACGTAAAGGAATACTTCACCGCACCGTGGGCTGCTGATTTCTTTGACACCGATGCGCTCATGAAACTGCTTGACGATCACTTTGAGGGTCGCGCGCTCAACCAGCGCAAGATTTATACCACGCTGACGTTCCTCATCTGGTACAAGCGCTTCTTTATCGACGAGGACAAGGGCGCCGAAGTCGCCGCGTAAGTTTCGTTATGAATTAGCGGTGAACAGCACGGGGTTTCCGCTATACTCAATCCCTGCGGGCGATTGGCGCAACGGTTAGCGCAGGTGCTTTACACGCACAAGGCTGGGGGTTCGAATCCCTCATCGCCCACCACTTGATTGAAAAGGCTCCCAGCGATGGGGGCCTTTCCTTTTTGGGCCCCGTGCAGAGGGATTCGAACCCGCAAGGGTGCGGAGCTGAGGAAACGCGTAAGCGTTTTCCAGCGCAGCACGCGAGGGCCGTAGGCCCGAAGCGAAAGCGAGCGGCGAAATGGACCCTTGGCGAATACCCGTGTGCAAAAAATGCCAAATATGAGTACTGCTACCTTTTTGGTAGCAGCGTTTTCGAAGTCATAAAAGGCAAATCCGACATTAGGACGACGACTGATAGTCCAGTTAAGCCAATTTAGTTACTACAAAACTGGACATATGTGGCCCAACTCATCTAAAAACGCCTAATTTATATGTTACGAAGTTAGTGCCCGTACTCATATTTGCCACTTTTTGCACACGGCCTATCCCAGCCATGGTAAATCGATAACAAAACGGGCTCCAGACCGCTGAATCGTGCCGCATATGGCACGTCCGCAGTCCGGAACCCGGTCCAAATTGAGTTATTGCGCTGTGTTAGGCCAAAACGTCCGACAAAATCTCGATCAGGCTGTCCACGTCGGCTTCCTCGCAGACAAGCGGCGGCAGGAAACGCAGCGTGTGGGCACCAGTAGCGTTAATCACGGCGCCGGCGGCCAGCGCGCGGGCAACAATATCATGCGCATCGCCCGCAGCGTCATCCAGATCGCAGCCGAGCATTAAGCCGCGACCGCGTACCTCGGTAACGTGCGGAAGCTTGGCCAGCGCCTGCTCCATATAAGCACCCACCTTGGCGGCATGCTCAGCGTAGTCGCCGCGCACAAGCGCGGAGAGCGTCGCGGCGCACGCCGCGACAGCCAAGCAACTACCGCCAAAGGTCGAGCCGTGGTCGCCCGGCTTAAACACGTCGGCGATCTCCTTCTTTGCCACCACGGCACCCATGGGCACGCCATCGGCAATCCCCTTGGCAAGGCTCATAATGTCGGGCTCCACGCCATAGGTCTGGAATGCAAACGGCTTGCCGGAGCGGAAGATGCCACACTGGACCTCGTCGGCGATAAGAACGGCACCCACCTCGTGTGCCAAGTCGCGCGCTGCCGCCATAAACTCCTCGGTCATGGGGTGCACACCGCTCTCGCCCTGAATCGGCTCGAGCATGACGGCGCAAATCTCGCTTCCCAGCTGCTTAAAGATTGCACGCAGCTCATCGACATCGTTGGGTGTGCAGGCCACAAAGCCGCCCGGCAGCGGGCGGAAGCTATCCTGCAGCCAATCCTGCATGGTGGCGGCAATGGTCTCGAGCGTACGGCCGTGGAAGCCGCCGCGCATGCATACGATGGTGTTGCCGCCGTTACCAGCACGCTTGGCGTACAGACGCGCGAGCTTCATCGAGCCCTCGTTGGCTTCAGCACCAGAATTGGCAAAGAACGTCTCCCACACCTGCTCGCCCGCCGTCGGAGCGCCGAGCGCAGCGGCCGTGGTCTCATCGCCGGCGGCAATGGCATCGGCCAGAACGCACGCACCATCTACGTCGTCGTTGGCAAGCTTGGACAGCAGCGCCGCGACCTGTCCACGCTGCTCGATGTAGAAGTAGTTAGACACGTGCAGAAGCTTTTTGGTCTGAGCCTCGAGCGCCGAAAGCACTGCAGGATTACCGTGGCCTAGGCTACACACGCCAATACCAGCGAGAAAGTCGAGATACTCACGACCATCGTCACCGATGAGCTTCATGCCGTGGCCTTCGACAAACTCTACCGGCGAGCGACCAAAAGTATGCATAACGTAATGGGATTCGAGCGATTGTTGAGTTGCAAGTGACATGGGATGCCTTTCGTTAGGCGCCGTACGGCGCAGGGCTATGGGTGCAGGGACGCGACGACCGCGGGTCAGCTAGACCGTCTGGAGCTTCTCGACCTCGTCGAGGTTCTCGGTCAGGCGCGCCGCAAACGTCGAAAGCGGGTGCGGATGCGTATCGAATTCGTAGGCTGTCTCGGTGGAATGGATCACGGTGCCGACGCCAGCATCGGTCAACAGCTCCAGCAGCAGCGAGTGCGGCGTCGTGCCATTGATGATGTGGGCTCGGAACACGCCAGCGGTAAGCGCATCGACGGCGGCGCGCAGCTTGGGGATCATGCCCTTGTCGACCTCGCCGCCGTAGAGCATCTCATTGACCTCGTCGAGCGTCAGGTTGGAGATAAGCGAATCCTTGTCGCTAAAGTCCTTGTACAGACCGTCGACATCGGTCAAAAAAATCGCCTTGTGCGCATGAAGCGCCGCCGCAACGGCGCCGGCGGCGGTATCGGCGTTGATGTTGAAGAAGCCACCGTCCTCCCCCGCTGCGACCGTGGCGATAACGGGAATGTACTCGCTGTCGAGCAGGCGCTCGATATAGTCGGTGTTGACGTGCGTAACCTTGCCTACGCGGCCGAGCTCTGGGTCGAGTGGCTCGGCGATAAGGGTACCGGCGTCGCTGCCGGACACGCCCACGGCCAGGTTGCCGTGGTGGTTGAGCGCCGCGACCAGCTCCTGATTGACCTTGCCGCCCAGCACCTCGCGCACGATATCCATGGTGGCAGGCGCAGTCACGCGCTGGCCGTTCTTAAACTCGACGGGGATGTCGTAGTGGCTGAGAGCCTCGTTGATGGCCTTGCCGCCACCGTGCACGATAACAGGGCGCATGCCGATAATCTTGAGCAGGACGATGTCGCTCATCACGTCACGACGCAGCTGCTCGTCGACCATGGCGGCACCGCCGTACTTGATAACGACCGTCTTACCGGTCAGGTTCTTAATCCACGGCAGCGCCTCGAACAGCAGCTGCGCGGTAACTTCGTTGGATTCGCTCGAGCGACAATCGCGTGCGAACTTCATAGTCTGCCTCGTCTTTCGTTTAGCTATCGCGCCGTACCTCGTTGCCCGAGATTGCAGCGGGATGCACGGCACATCGGGAGTCTAGGAACGGTAGTCACCGTTAATGGAGATGTACTCGTGCGTGAGGTCGCAAGTCCACACGGTGGTCGCCGCGTCCCCTGCACCCAGGTCTGCCGAGATCACAATCTCGGGCGCCTCAAAACGTCGCAGGGCTTCGTCCTCATCGAAGGGGACCGTCAGGCCATCGCGACAGACGGGCATACCCATCATGTCGATGGACACATCTTCTTGGTTAAACTGCACGCCGCACTTACCGAGCGCCATGGCAACGCGGCCCCAGTTGCAATCGTGGCCGGCAATGCAGGTCTTGACGAGCGGCGAGTTGGCGACGGCACGAGCGGCGATATCGGCCTCCTCGTCGTTCACGGCGCCGGTGACGTTAACCGTCACGAGCTTGGATGCGCCCTCGCCATCTGCGGCGATGTTGCGCGCCAGGCTCTCGCACACCTCATGCACGGCAAAGGCCAGCTCGTCGAAGGCGTCAGATCCCTCGACAATAGGCTCGGCATCCGCGGCAGCGGCGCCGGAGGCAAGCATGATGCAGGTGTCGTTAGTCGAGGTGTCGGAGTCGACCGTTACCTTATTAAAGGTCTGCTTGACGGTGGAGAGCAACAGGGCGTGGAGCGCCGCCGGCTCGACGGGGGCATCGGTAGTGATGACCGCGATCATGGTGGCCATATTGGGCATGATCATGCCCGAGCCCTTGCACATGCCGCCTACCATATAGACATTGCCCGCATGACCCGCAGCCTCGCTGCGGTAACACACGGCGTACTCCTTGGAGTGCGTGTCGGTCGTCATGATAGCGCGAGCGGCATTGGCGCCACCGTGGGAGGAGAGCGCCTCGTAGGCAGCAGGAACGGCAGTCTCAAACGTGTCGATCGGCAGAATCTGGCCAATCACACCCGTGGAGGCAACCAGAATCTGCTGGGGCTCACAGCCGATGACCTGCGATGCGATGTTGCACGTCTCGCGCGCGCAGGCAAGGCCGGTCTCGCCCGTGGCGGCGTTGGCGTTGCCAGAGTTGATTGAAACACCGGCGATGATACCGTAGCCCTTGTCCGCACCGCCCAGGTTGGCACGGCTCACCTGCACGGGCGCCGCGCAAAAGCGGTTGGTCGTAAACACGCCGGCCCCGGGGCAGGGTTTATCGGGCACGACGAGCGCGTAATCCAGGCGCTCGGGATTCTTGCGGAATCCGGCATGGATGCCCGCCGCCTTAAAGCCGGCTGCCGCCGTTACGCCGCCCTCTACGGCACGAATCTTGATATCGAACTGCTCTGTATTCATCGTCTTTATGACTCCTTATGTCAAACAAAAAAGGGGCATCGGTTGGTGCGCCATGCCAGCCACAATCATGAGGCCAGCTTAAGAGTGGCGCCCCACTCGATGCCCGACTACCAAATCGCTAACAATCGAATGTGCTACACCGGGCACGCCACTGTGGGCAAGCCTCGTCGCTCGTCAAAAGACGATGTTGGCGCACTGGACCGCCTGGCCTGCTGCACCCTTGCACAGATTGTCGATGGCGCCCGTAGCCACCAGGACGCCCGCGCGCTTGTTGAGCGCGAGGCCGATCTGGGCGGCGTTGGTGCCGACGACCGAAGTCGTCTTGGGCTGCTGGCCGGCATCGAGTACGCGCACAAAGGTGCGACCGGTGTAGAACTGCTTGTAATGGTCGACAACGTCCTCAAGGGTCAGCGTGTCGAGAGCCTGCGGCGCGAGCGGCAGCGTCACCGTGGAGAGCAGGCCGCGCTTGAGCGGTGCCAGATGCGGGGTGAAGACGATGCGGTCGGTCAGGCCAAGAATCTGCTCGATCTCGGGCGTATGACGATGCTTGCCCACGCCATATGCCTCCAGATTCTCGTCTGCACTGCAAAAATGCGTGCGGGCGTTGCAGGACTTACCGGCACCCGTCACGCCGCTGATAGCGTCGACGATCACGGGGCCGCTCTGGGCAACCCAGCCGGCGCGCACGGCAGGCGCGGCAGCAAGGCTCGTTGCGGTGGGATAGCAACCGGCGCAGGCAACCAGCACGGACTTGCCGCCAGCATAATCGGATGCGGCGGTCTCCAAGTCCCGACAGAACAGCTCGGGCAGACCAAAAGCACGCGTCTTGAGCAGCTCAGGGCTCGTGTGCTCGGCGGCATACCATGTCTCGAACACGGCCGGATCGCTCAGGCGATAATCGGCCGAAAGGTCAAAGCAGGAAACGCCCGTGGCAAGCAGGGTGGGCACCTGCGCCATGGCGGCGGTGTGCGGCACGGCCAAAAAGACAGCGTCGCAGGTCTTGAGCTCGGGGGCATCATGCGTGGTGAATTTCAGATCGCTCACGCCGGCAAAGCTCGGGTACACCGCAGACAGCGGCTGTCCGGCATCGGCATTGGACGTAATGGCAACAAGTTCAAACTCGGGATGGCCGAGCACGAGACGAATGAGCTCGGCACCGGCATATCCTGCCGCACCGACGATTCCAACCTTTAAAGACATATCAGACTCCTTGTCTGCAGTTATGCACCAATGCGCATCCCGCAGCCGTCGTTATGAAGTGGGTTGAAACTTTAGCACCAAAAGATGCATATCTACGCAAATCTTTTGCATATTCATGCATTGAAACAGTCCCGACACATTCACTCGAAGGAATTGACAAATAACAATGGGCCCCACATCGCCCGGTGCACCTTGCGGTGCCGTTGCGATGTGGGGCCCGATATAGACGGTTATTTAAATTGTTGGAGCCGTCGGGAGAACTCTTTTAGAGCTCGACAGGTACCCATTCGTCGTGGTTGCAGATGAAAGCCTCCGGCTCCTCCACGCTAAAGAAGACGAGCGTGGGATCGCCTGCGCCCTCGTAGTGCTCGCCTAGGCGCTCCAGGTGCTTCCAGCCTGCCTCGCGCATATCGGGAGCGGCCTGGTCATCCAGGCCCGCACGCCCGCGCAAGATGAGCCAGCCATGGCCCGGCCACCAACTCGTGGCCTCAAAGCGTTGATTTTGCAGCAGCTCTTGCCACACGTCTTTGGTGCGCGCCGTTACAAACCACAGCTTGCCGTCCTGAATCTGCGCAAACGAAAACGGACGCACATGCGGCTGTCCGTCAACGCTCGTCGCCAAATACCATGCCGGCACCGACGTCAGATACTCCAACACCGTATTCAATCCGTCCATGTGTCCTCCTGGCACTAGTCTTTTTGGGTCGGGGCTGTTTTAGCTACCCTAGGGCTAAAGCTCCAGGCGCTCCTCGCTGCCGTCGATATCACAGAAACGGGCGGCGATATTTCGCACCGAGAAAAACGCAAGGCGACCGTCGTTGGCACTATCGTGTTGCTCGCCGATGCCCACCATGTGCTTAAAGCCGGCTTGGCGCACCCGGTCGCTCACGACCGCGTCGTCCTCGAGCGCGGCCTCGCCAGTTAACACGATCCAGCACTCCCCCGGCTTCCAGCCCGAGAGCTCAAACTTGGGATTCGCGCTCAACTCCGCCCACACGTCCTTATCGCGCGAGGTGCAAAACCACAGCTTGCCATCATCGACCATGGCAAACGAGAACGGCCTCACGCGCGGCTGATGTCCGTCCGTCACGTCGATCGTGGCAAGATACCACGCCGGAATACGCCTAAGATACGAACAGGCGCGCTCGAGCTGCGCCGTGCGATCGTTGTCGGTCATAGGGACCCCTTTCCTGCGCTCGAATCGCGCCTAAACAAGTTGAAGATTGATGACGATGACGCAGATGAGCAGCAACGCCGTCACCACCGCCGCCAACGCATCGCCGCGGCCAAATGCAAGCGCATGCAGACGTGTGCGGCCCTGCTCGCCATGATAGCAACGGGCATCCATGGCGGCAGACAGCGTTTCGGCATGACGGAACACGCCCGTGAACAGCGGAATCGCCACACTGCCGAGCATACGCACGCCGCCGAGCGGGCCTCCCGTCACGCGCGCACCGCGGCTCGCCTGCGCATCGGCCGTCTGCTTCATCTCGGTGGCAAACTGCGGCATAAAGCGCAGCGCGATACCCATGATCATGCCGAGCTCGTGCGCAGGAAGTCCCACACACGCAAACGGCGCGAGCAGGCGCTCAAAGCCCGCGGTGAGGTCGAGCGTCGGTGTGGTGAGCGTGATAGCGCTCATACCGGCCATCATCAAGGTCAGGCGGCACGCCATAAAGGCGGCGGAATATAGCGAGCCCTCGCTTATCTGCAAAAAGCCGAGCTGCCACAGAATGCGCCCGCTCTGGTCGGAAAACAGGTTGAGCACCGCGACAATCGCGACAATCGCCAGCAGCGGTGCCATCGATGACAGGACGCGACGAGCCGGCACCCGGGACACGGTATAGATCAGGACAACGAAGATTGCGACCGGGACCAGTCCGCGGAAGCTGCTGACTGTGAGCGTCGTGATCAGAAACACAAAGCCCAAGAGCAACTTAGTTCGCGGGTCCAGGCGGTGGATCGCACTATCGCCGGGATAGTAGCTGCCAAACGAAAACGCCTCCATTAGCAGCCCTCCTCTCGCGCGACCGTCTTGGATTTAGCAATGTCCGCGACGTTAGAAGGACCGCCCGAGCGACCGATTAGCAGGTCCACCAACTCGTCTGCCAGCGACTCAACCGTATAAAGGCCGTCAAAGCGCAGCGGCACGCCTGCCTTCGCAAGCGCCAGCGCCATGCGCTGGGCAGCGGGAACACCCAAGCCGATTGATTTAAGCTCATCCGCATGCGCAAACACCTGAGCGGGGGTTCCCTCGGCAAACACCGCACCTTCGTTCATTACGACGATACGGTCGCAGCAATTGGCCAGGTCATCCATGCTGTGCGAAACCATGACAACGGTCAGGCCCTCGCGATGGAGTCGATCGATGAGCTCCAGGAAATCACTGCGCGCCGCCGGATCGAGCCCCGCCATGGGTTCATCGAGCACCAGGACTTCGGGCTCCATGGCGAGCACGCCGGCGAATGCCACACGCCGTTGCTGACCGCCCGAAAGCTCAAAGGGACTCTTGTCGCCGACCGTGGAAAGGTCGAGGCCCACGCGCGAGAGCGATGACTCGACACGACGGTCGACTTCATCTTGCGGCAAGCCAAGGTTATGCGGACCAAACGCCACGTCCTGCGCCACGGTTTCGGCAAACAGCTGACGCTCAGGATATTGAAACACCACGCCGACCTTGGCCTTAACCGCGGCGGCGTCTTTCTTGTTTGACAGATCGAGCCCCAGCGCGCGAACGGATCCCTCCTGAGGGCGAATCAAACCGTTGAGATGCTGGACCAGCGTCGACTTACCCGAACCGGTATGACCTGCCAAGCCCAGGAACTCGCCGCGACGCACCGTCAGCGATACACCGCGCAGCGCCCACGGGCTGCTGGGGTCGTTTCCCCAGAGAGCCTGTTTGTTCGATGAACCCTCGGCGGCCGAGCGCTTGTGCCAACGGCGACGCTCGCGGGCGCTCAGCGAATAACTGTACGAAACATGGGATAGCTCTATGACGGGCTCCGACGCGTTGCCCTCGTTGTCTACCGGAACAGTGCCGTCAGCGATTTCCAACTGGGATGCGGAAGACTGCCCCGCGGTGCCTGCCCCACTCCGCTCGGCATAAGCCTGCGCTATACCGGCGACCATATCCGCCTCGCGCACCTGCGCATAAACGGGCACGCCCTTCGTACGAAGCGCCATGCCCAGACGACACGACTCCGGCATATCCAGGTTGAGCTGCGCAAGCTCATCCGCCCGCGTCAAAATTTCCTCGGGCGTACCGAGCATGGCAACGTGCCCCGCCCGAAACACCGCGACACGATCGGCCTCGGCGGCTTCTTCCATAAAGTGCGTAATCATCACGATGGTCATACCGCGAGCGTGCAACGCGCGGCAAGCCTTCATGAGGCCCTTACGTCCACGCGGATCGAGCATCGAGGAAGCCTCGTCCAAAATGAGAACGCGCGGTTCCATGGCAAGCACGCCGGCAAGCGCCACGCGTTGCTTTTGGCCACCCGAAAGCGCATGGGTCTCGTGGCGCTCAAAGCCCACCAGGCCCACGCCCTTCAGCGCCTCACGTACGCGCTGCGCAATTTGCGCCGATGGCACGCCAAGGTTTTCGGGACCAAACGCAACGTCATCTTCGACAAGCGTTGCCACCAGCTGATCATCGGGATTCTGGAACACCATGCCCGCGGTCGAACGAATGTCGTAGACCAGCTCGGGGTCGGACGCATCCATGCCGTTGATGCGTACCGTGCCCGCATCGGGCTGCAACAGTGCATTCAGATGCTTGGCAAACGTCGACTTGCCCGACCCATTGCCACCGAGGATGCAGAAAAACTCGCCGTCCTCGTTATTCAGATCGACGCCGTCGAGCGCCGGTACGGCACCGTCATAGCTAAAGGAAACGCCCCGACACTCAATCATGCGCGGCCTTTGACCTGGTCCTTTTTAGGCGTGATGAGGTTGGAGACCGCTTTATACACCGCCAGTGTCAACACCGAGTTAAGCACGGTCTTGATAAGGTTGAACGGCAGCACGGCAGGAATCATGAGCGGGGCGATCACATCGACCGAGCCATACCAAAACCATACGCCAATGGTAAGGTTTGCGACCATAGACAACGCCGTAGCGGCAATAACGCCGAGCACCAGGCCAATCACGGCACCCTTATAGGTATGCATCTTCTGATAGACGATAGCCGCAGGCAGAATGTAGCCCAGCGTGGCAACCAGGTTCATAAGCGCGCCGACCCAGTCACCCGTGGTGAGCGCATGGATAACGATAGCCATAGCGGCAACAGCAGTGCCGGCGCCAGGACCATACGCAAACCCGCACACCATCGCCGGTACCAGCGACGGGTCATACGTCAAAAACGGCGCCGAAGGAAGGATAGGCAGCTGCACGTACATAAACAGGGCGCCCAAGGCGCACATCAACGCCATGGTAACGAGCTGTTTGGTGCTCCACCTATTCGTGTTCTCAAAATGGATATGCTGCGACTGTTCAGACATAAGATCACCTGCCTCTTTCATCCGGACTCTAACCGTTGGTACTGGGATCTCACCAGTTCAGCCGGCATGCGAACCAACACACGCACGGGTCGCGGACTCATCGGCTCGGTCGCAGACGCCTCGCCTGCGCCACGGCACCCCTTTGGCACCGCCCGATTTACCGCCAGTGGGGAATTTCACCCCGCCCTGAAACAGCAATTGCAAGTGTAGCACGAGAGGGTATTCGTGCAAGTATGCTGAGGCTAATTTATGGCGGGGGAACGCTCCAGAAATGCGACCGGGACAAGTTAACGCGATAGCCACGTTCTCCGTCCACGCCAAAGTAACGCGCCTTTCGCGGCAAAGCCGCGAAACAGCGACCGGGACACGTATCCCCATCAGCCACGATCTCCGCCCACGCCGACCTCAAGGCCGTAAACGCAGGGGATCCGGGGGCGTGACGGGGTTTCTCTCCGGAACATTCCGCACTGATATTTTCTGTATTGAAGACGTCGATGATGCACCCGTATACCATTGACGTCGACACCATCAGATGCGGACCGCGCGGTGACCCCACATTCCGCTGGCGCCCACAGGGCTGCCCTCGTTTCCTGACATGTCCCGCGCGGGCCGCGGCGAGCCGAGACCGCCGCATGACCTAATAGGAGCATGGAGCGATACCGCGGACCCGAACAACCGCATTCTATCGCGCCCCGTCAGTGTGCCGTCTGCCCGGTCCAGGCGAGCACGGAAAGAACGGAGCGAGACATGCAAAACGAATCGACACCCGGCGCCCGCGGGCCGGTCTTCTGCGGGGTCGACACCCACGCCGACTCGCACTGGCTGTGCGTCCTCGACTGGAGGGGCCGCAGGGTCCTGTCCCGCCGGTTCCCCGCCGACGCGGCGGGCTACGAGGCGCTCGCCGGTGCGATCGCCGCGGCCGGGGAGCCGGCCTGCGTCGCGATGGAGGGGACGTCGTCCTACGGGGCGGGCCTCACCAGGCACCTCGCGTCGCTTGGGATGCCCGTGCGCGAGGCGCTCTCCCCGGCGAGGACGCAGAGGAGGCGCCCGGGGCAGGGGAAGTGCGACGAGTCGGACGCGGAGAGGGCGGCCCGCGCGGCGATGTCCGGCTCAAAGCTCGGGACCCCCAAGAGCCAGGACGGGTGGGTCGACGGGGTGCGCTGCATGCTCGCGGCGCGCTCCGGGGCGGTGAAGGCGCGGACCTCGGCGATCAACACCGCGAGGTCGCTGCTCACCACCGCCCCGGAGGGGCTCAGGTCGAGGTTCCGCGGGATGGCGGGGCCGAGGCTGATGGAGGAGCTCCCCTCCGTGCGCGCCGAGGGCGCGCTGGGCGCCGCGCTCGGAGCGCTGGCGGACCTGTGGGCGGCGGCGCGCGACGCGGCGCTCGACATGGAGCTCGCGATCGAGGCGTCCCTGGAGGAGAACTGCCCCGCGCTGCTGGCGATGTACGGGTGCGGGCCCGTGAGCGCGGCCAAGCTCGCGGTAGCGGCCGGGGACAACCCGGGCAGGCCGCGCTCCGAGGCTTCGTTCGCGGCGATATGCGGGGCCTGCCCCGTCCCCGCCTCGAGCGGCAAGACCGTGAGGCACAGGCTCAACAGGGGCGGCGACCGGCAGGCGAACAGCGCGCTGCACGAGATCGCGAGGCAGAGGGTCATGCGCGACCCCGAGACCGCCGAGTACGCCGAGAGGGCCAGGGGGCGGGGAAAGAGCGACAGGGAGGTCATGAGGTGCCTCAAGCGCTACGTGGCCAGGGAGGCGTACCGGGCGCTGATGCGCCCGCACGAGATAAGGAGGCCCGAGGACGCGTCGGCGCTCGTGGCGGCCAGGCGCGCGGCGAAGGTCAGCCAGGTGAGGGCGGCGTCCATATTGGGAACCAGCGAGAAGTACATCTCGATGCTGGAGAGGGGCCAAAGGGAGTTCAAGCCCATAAGGAGGGCCTACGAGGCATGGGTCGAGGCCGGACTTCCGCTCGATTGGGACAGGCGGGCCTTCGAGGCCGAGCGCAAAATGGATTCTAAAAAACACCTTGCCAAATAGGAGCGTCAGACCAGGAAACCCCCTTATCCGCAGCTCCGAAGGAGCAGGATAAGGGGGTTTCCATGGTCGAGGACGTTCTGAAAACTAAGTCCAGCGCGGGCCCGGACGAGAACAACCGACTACAGGTCGATGTGCGATTCCTTGATCGGGAACGGCTCCGCGAAGTGGCAGGCGCAGCAGTGACCCGGTGCAACTTCCTTAAACTCGGGAAGTTTCTCAGAGCAGATGCCCTGCGCGATCGGGCAGCGGGTGTGGAAACGGCAACCGGTCGGCGGATCCAGCGGTGACGGCGGATCGCCGGCAAGGATGATGCGCTTACGGGTCTTCTGGATATCCGGATCGGGCACCGGCACGGCAGACAGCAGCGACTGCGTGTACGGATGGTGAGGCTCACTATAGAGCGTCTTCCAGTCCGAAACCTCGACCATCTTACCCAGATACATAACGGCAACGCGATCGGAGATGTGCTGTACGACGGACAGGTCGTGGGCGATAAACAGATACGCGGTACCGAACTTGTCCTGCAGTTCCTTGAGCAGGTTCAGAACCTGGGCCTGAATGGAAACATCCAGCGCGGAAACCGGCTCGTCGCAGATAATCAGCTTGGGCTTCAGCGCAAAAGCGCGGGCAATGCCGACACGCTGACGCTGACCGCCGGAGAACTCATGAGGATAGCGGTTGATGTGCTCGGGGTTCAGTCCGACAACGTCGAGAAGCTCGCGGACGCGCTCAATGCGCTCCTCCTTGGTGCCCACGCCATGAATGGTCATGGGCTCGGAGACGATCTCACCGATGGTCATACGAGGGTTGAGCGAAGCATAGGGGTCCTGGAAGATGAACTGCATCTCGCGACGCATGTCCTTGATCTCGTGCTTGCTCATCTCGGCAACGTCTTTGCCCTGGAAGAACACTTTGCCGGCCGTCGGCTTGGTGAGGCGCATTATGGTACGGCCCGTGGTGGACTTACCGCAACCAGACTCGCCGACCAGGCCAAAGGTCTCGCCCGGATAAATCTCGAACGAAATGTCATTCACAGCAGAGACGACACGCTTGGAGAAGCGCTTGGCGAACATGCCGGACTCAGCGGGAAACTCCTTAGAGAGGTGCTCGACCTTCAGCAGCGGAGTGCGCTCGTTGGTATCTGTCATTACGCCTCGCCTCCCTTCTTGGAATCCTTGCGCGTACGGGACGTCTCAGGAGCGTTCTTGAGGAACTCGGGGTCACCGGAGTAGTGGCACGCAGAGTAATGACCAGACTCGGTGACAACGCGCTCGGGGCGCTGCTTGCGGCACTTGTCCGTCGCATAGGGGCAGCGAGGAGAGAACACGCAGCCGTCAGGCAGGTTCATGAGCGAAGGCGGGTTGCCGTGAATCGGCGTAAGCGGCTTCTTCTCTTCGATGGCCCGCTCCGGGATGGAGCGGATAAGGCCCCAGGTGTAGGGGTGGCGACTCTCGTAGAAGATTTCCTCAGCAGTACCGAACTCGACGGGACGGCCGGCGTACATAACCATGATCTTATCGGCCATATCGGCAACGACGCCCAGGTCATGGGTAATCATGATGATGGCGTTGCCGTTCTTCTCCTGCATTTCCTGCATGAGCTCGATAATCTGAGCCTGAATGGTAACGTCCAGAGCCGTCGTGGGCTCGTCGGCAATCAGGATATCGGGATCGCAGGCAAGAGCCATAGCGATCATGACACGCTGACGCATACCGCCGGAGAACTGGTGCGGATACTCATTGACGCGCTTCTCGGGCTCGGGGATACCCACGAGGTCCAAAAGCTCGGTAGCGCGCTTGAGCGCCTCCTGCTTGGAGTAGCCACGGTGCAGACGAAGGCCCTCGCCCACCTGCTTGCCGATCTTATAGACCGGGTTCAAGGAGGTCATAGGATCCTGGAAGATCATCGCGATGTCGTTTCCGCGAATGTGCTGCATCTCTTCCTCGGTCATCTCGAGGATAGAACGACCGCGATAGCGAACGTCGCCGCCCTCGATCTTTCCCGGAGGCATCGAGATGAGGCCCATGATGGTCATGGCGGTCACGGACTTACCGGAGCCGGACTCACCGACGACACCCAGGGTCTCGCCGCGATCGAGCGTGTAGGACACACCGTCGACAGCGCGAACGACACCATCCTCGGTATGGAAATACATCTTAAGGTCATCGACCTCGAGCAGATGCTGGCCCTCGGGAACCGGCTGGTCCTTCAGGTCCACATAGTTCTTGTTCTTCTTCATCCTTATGCGTCCTTCATCTTGACGTCGAGGGCGTCGCGCAGACCGTCACCCAGCAGGGTGAAGGCGAGCACCGTCGAGAGAATTGCCAGACCGGGCATGATCATCATCCAGGGAGCAGTCAGAAGATACTGCTGACCGTCCTGAATCATGGAGCCCCACGAAGGCGTAGGCGGAATAACGCCCATGCCGAGGAAGGACAGAGCGGACTCGGTCAGAATGGCGCCACCAATGTTCATGGTCGCGTAGACCACGATGGAGGCGACGGAGTTCGGGAAGATGTGACGCACTACGATACGAGCATCAGATGCACCCATCGCGCGCGCAGCGTCAACATAGTCGTTTTCTTTGACCGTCAAGATTGCAGAGCGGAAGACGCGCGCAATCGAAGGCCAGCCGAGAATACCGATGGCGATAAAGACGTTCTGAAGACCACGGCCGATAACGGCGATCATGGCGACAACGAACAGCACGTACGGGAACGCCAGGAAGATGTCCGCACAGCGCATGATGATCGTATCCCAGATCCCGCCGTAGAAACCGGCCAGAGCACCCATGACCAGACCGATCACCGTGGAGATCGCGGTGGCCATAATGCCGACGGACAGCGAAACGCGTGCACCGTAGATAACGCGGACGAGAATGTCGCGACCAAGGGCGTCGGTGCCAAACGGGTGCTCTGCACACGGAGCCAACAGCGACGTCTCGGCCATGGTGGTCGAGTCGGAAGCCGTCGGCGAACCGAGCCAGGGCTTAGCCCACAGATCTGCGGTCAGGGCAACCAAAACGACGATGATGATCCAGCAGACACCGATAACGGCGAGCTTGTTCTTGCGAAGACGCTTAAAAGCGTCACCCCACAGCGTGCGGGACTTGGCGGGAGCAGATGCGGCCTTGGTGGCGGTAGCCTGCTCCTGAGACTGAGAATCAGTTTCCTGCATGAGACGTACCTCCCTTAGGCCTTATCCGACGGACCGCCAAGGCGGATGCGCGGGTCGAGGAATGCATAGCTAATGTCGACGAGCAGGTTAATCACCATGACGACGACGACGATGAGCGTAACGCCGCCCATAACGATGGGCCAGTCACGCATGCTAATGGCGCGATAGACCTCATAGCCGATACCGGGCCAGTTAAAAACCGTCTCGGTCAGGATGGCGCCCGAAAGCATGCCACCAAAGTCGACACCAATATAGGTAACGACGGGGATGAGTGCATTCTTAAGCGCATGCTTGACGATGATCGCGCGATTGGAGAGACCCTTGGCCTTTGCCGTACGGATGTAATCCTGGTTCATGACGTCAAGCAGCTGCGAGCGCATAATGCGGGCGGCATAAGCGGTCGAAACCGAAGCCAGCGTAATGGTCGGAAGCACATAGTGCATCCAATCCTGATACTGAGAGCTGGAACCGCCGGCACCCGAGATCGGCATGGAGATTGCACCGCCCGTAGCGTCCTTGAGGATGACGCCAAAGAACAGCTGCAGCAACATACCGAGCCAGAAGGCCGGGACCGCAACGAGGATCGACGTGGTGAGCGTTACCAAAATATCCCAGAAGGAATAACGCTTTACCGCCGAAATGATACCCGCACCGATACCCATGATTGCCTCGAGCACGATGGCGCACGCGGCAAGTTTGACCGTATACGGATACTTCTGGGCAAAAATTTCCGTAACCGGCAGCTTGCGCTGATACGAATTGCCCAGATCGCCATGAAGCAGGCCGTTCATGTAATACAAGTAACGGTCCACGAGCGACGTTTGAACGGGGTCGCCGTTCTCGTCAAGGATCGCGTTGCCGTCCTCGTCCGACTGGACCAGGTGATAGCGGACGCGAAGCTGAAGCTCCACCTCGGGGGACAGAGCCTTGTCTCCACCGATCAGCTTGATCGGATCTCCCGGCACGATATTCTGAAGGGCGAACAGAATCAGCGTAACGCCCAAAAATACCGGGATGAACTGAAGCACACGTTTAACGATGTACTTACCCATACCACTCCCCTATCTAGGGATTAACCTAAATGGGATGCCGATCGCCAGACCGGCATCCCAAAATTACCATCAGCCAGTTTACCCCAGGTTAGGGAGAACTGTATGTTTCCCATGAGGTCTACGTAAATACTTGACCCTCACGGAAGCTGCAAACTCTTAGGCGAGCTCAGCGGTACCCAGCTCAGCGTGCTTCTGCGGATCGACATAGAGGTGCTTGATGCGATCGGAGCCGACGATGGTGTGCGTGTAGAACATCACCGGGATGACCGGGCAGTCGGCAGCGACCATAGCGTCGGCCTCCTGCATCTTAGCAACGCGCTCTTCGTCGTCAACCGTGGTGCGAGCCTCGTTGACCTTGGCGTCGAACTCGGGGTTGTTGTAACCGGAGCGGTTGTCGCCACCGAGGGAGTCGGAGTGGAACAGCGGATACAGGAAGTTGTCCATAATCGGGTAGTCGGCAATCCAACCCAGACGACCGAACTGATAGTTAAAGTTCTGGTACTGCTCGAGCAAGGCAGACCACTCAGGGGTATCGGAGACAGCGGTAACGCCAACCTTGGCGAGGTCACCGATGATGGACTCCATGATCTCCTTGTGGCCACCATCTTGGTTGTAGGAAAGGGTCACGTTAATGCCACGATCGCCGTTAGCGCCAGCGGGAGCAACCTTGTCCAGGTACTCATTAGCCTTGTCGACGTCGTAGGCGCAGAACTCCCATGCGCCCTCCTTGTAGCCATCGATGCCCGGAGGAACAATGCCGTCGGCGGGGGTACGGGTACCCTTGAAGATAGTCTTGCAGATGGCCTCACGGTTGATGGCCAGGGAGATACCCCTGCGCAGGTCGGCGTTGTTGAACGGCTCGGCCGTGTTGTTGCAGGTCAGGTAGTAGGTGGAAGGCTCGGAGCCGAGCAGCATGCGCTCGCCGTCACCCATGGTGTAGCCGTCCTTGGACACGCCGCGATCCTTCTTGGCGGCGTCGATCTGAGCAACGGGAACGTCGCAGACATCGAGATTACCGGCCTGGAACTCCTTGTAAGCGGTCTCCATGTCCTTGATGACCTGGAAGTGGATGCCATCGATCTTGGCCTTGTCGCCATAGTAATCGTCGAACTTCTTGAGGTTGATCTCCTGACCATCCTCCCACTTGCCGTCCATCATGAACGGGCCGTTACCGACCGGTGCAAGGTAGAAGCTCTTGGCATCGGACTCGGCGCACTCGGGAACCGGGGCCAGAGCCGGGTGAGAGGCGACGAAGGGGAAGTCGGCGTAAGCGGAAGACAGCTTGACGAGGGTCTCATCGTCGGGGCAGGTAACACCGCTGAGTTCAGTAGCGTTACCGGCAAGCAGATCGTCATAGCCCTCGACCATGGAAAGGTGATAGGAGACCTCGGAAGGGCCATACTCGGTAGCGATGGCCGACTTGGTGTTGACCAGACGCTCCCAACCGAGCTTGAAGGACTTGGAGGTAACGTCGTCACCGTTGTGGAACTTGGCCTTCTTGATCTTGAAGGTGAACTCGGTGGCGTTGTCGTTGGCCTCGAAGGACTCGCAAGCCAGCGGAACGATCTCGCCCTTCTCGGCGTCATAAGAGGTCAGAGCGTCAAAGAGCTGGTACTCGACCTGAGTGCCCTGGTCCTCCTGGACATTGTAGGGGTCGATGCAGACCGGGTTGTTGATGTAGAAGTTCAGCGTCGAACCGGACTCAGAACCGGAAGTGTCGCCGCCCTTCTTGCCGCATGCGGCAAGAAAAGCCATGGAGCTCGCAGCGAGGGTGCCGCCAACAAAGGCGCGACGACCCATAACGGGCTGGTGGAACATAGAATCAGCCATGCCATCCTCCTTATGAGATAGGACAAAGTAAGTTCGGTCGGGCAACGTCAAGACAGCCCAATCGAACCATTCAAACGCGGTCCGCCGTTTTGGCTGGTTATACAAAGCGGACCAACGTATTGCAATACAGTAGCGCATTTTATGCACGATTTGGGGATAATTCCGGTTAACGGTCGAGATTTTCTTTAGTTGGGCGAAGTATATGAGGATATTTTGACTCTGTTACAAATATGTAAACAAAAAGGGCCCCGCACATGCGAGACCCTTTACAAACGTATAAGCGCCGATGCTTAGTAGCCGACGATACCCTGCGGGAAGAAGAACATGCACAGCACGACGCACACGGCAAACACGACAGCCATGATAACGGTCAGGCGGTCAAGGTTCTGCTCCATAACGCCCGTGGCAGAGCTGGAGTTATACAGCGAGCTGGCAATCATATCCGAAACGCCGGTACCTTTACCAGAATGCAACAGGATGAAGATAATGAGTCCGATGCCCGAAAGAACGAGCAAGACGGAAAAGATGATTGCGAGTACTGACAAGTTGATCCCTTATCTCATACGATTTATGCCATACAAAACACTTATTATGACAAACAGCTTACTACTTTTCAAGAAGAGATTCTGCGGTCATTTCGCTCGGCAGCGGAATCCCGATCATATCGAGCAGCGTTGGCGAGATATTCGCGAGGATACCGCGCGTATCCTTGAGCGCATAGCCCTTGTTCGCACCATCGATCAGGATGAGCGGCACGGGAGCCGTGGTATGCGCGGTGAACGGCGTACCATCTTCTGCGATCATGCAATCTGCATTACCGTGATCAGCCGTAACGAGCGCCACTCCCCCTTTACGTTTTATCGCATCAACGACCGCACCAACACCTGAATCGACCGCTTCCACGGCCTTGATGGCAGCATCCAGATCGCCCGTATGGCCCACCATATCGCAATTGGCGAAGTTCACGATGTAGACATCCGCCTCGTCGTTATCGATCGCAGCCACAAGCGTTTCTGCGACTTCAGGCTCGCTCATTTCTGGCTGAAGGTCATAGGTGGCCACCTTAGGCGAAGGGATGAGCATGCGGGTCTCAAGCGCTTTCGGCTCTTCTACCCCGCCATTGAAGAAGAAGGTCACATGCGCATACTTCTCCGTTTCTGCGATGTGGTATTGACGAAGCCCTTCTTCAGCAAGCACATCGGCAAGCACGTGATCGGGACAGACCTTCGGAAACGCGATAGGCGCGGGAATGGTGGGGTCGTATTCGGTGAGACAGACGAATTCAGGCTTTTCCCAGCCAGGACGAGCGAACGCATCAAATGCGGGGTCGCAAAGCGCGCGCGAGATCTCGCGAGCACGATCAGGACGAAAATTGAAGAAGATGAACGCATCCTGCGCACTCGCTGCTTCGCCCGTCAAGCTGACCGGAACGACGAATTCGTCGGTCACGTCTGCTGCATACGAATCTTCCATGACCTCCTGCGCACTGCGCTCAGTCGCGTTCTCACCCAGCCAAATTGCACGCCAAGCTTGCTCAACGCGATCCCAGCGATTGTCGCGATCCATCGCATAATAGCGACCTGAGATCACCCCGATGTGCACATCAGCCTCAGGCACATCGTTGAAAATAGCAGCGATCTTCTCCTCAAGCTCTTCAATGTAGCCGCTGCCGCTGCACGGCGGCACATCACGACCATCCATGAAGCAATGAACACGAACTTTCTTCACGCCAAGACGCTTGGCCATCTCGAGCAATGCATAAAGATGCGCATTGTTCGAATGCACGCCGCCATCAGAAAGGAGTCCCATAAGATGCAAGGTAGAACCATGCTCAGCGACCGATCGCATCGCAGAGGCGATCACCTCGTTTTCGAAGAGCTCCCCGCTCTCGCAGGCATTATCGATACGCGAGAGCTCTTGGTGGACGGTGCGTCCTGCACCGATATTCAAATGCCCAACCTCGGAATTGCCCATCTGACCCTCTGGCAAACCGACCGGCTTACCAGAAGCATCGAGCTCTATATGAGGACAGGCGACGAAAAGCTCATCGAGATGAGGCGTGTTTGCCAAAGAGATGGCATTCCCGCTTCCAGAATCCGCAAGCCCGAACCCATCCATGATGACAAGACATGCGGGCAAGGTAAGTGAAGAGCGCTCGGTCATGCTCTACTCCTCGGAAGCCTTTGCAGCAGCTTCGATGAGCTGCTTGAACGAATCGGCATCGAGCGCAGCGCCGCCGATAAGACCGCCATCGATATCAGCCATCGCAAGCAGAGAATCAACATTACCCGTGTTCATGGAACCACCGTAGAGAATGCGGATCGCTTCGGCTGCTTCTGCCGTGAACATATCAGCGATGGTCTGGCGAATAGCCGCGCAGACTTCCTCAGCCTGCTCAGGTGTAGCGGTACGACCCGTACCGATTGCCCACACGGGCTCGTACGCAACAACGACATGTGCAAGGTCTTCCGCATCGAGACCAGCAAGCGCGGCACGCACCTGCGCCACAACGAATTCGATATAGCGATTATCATCACGGATCGCGAGCGATTCGCCCACGCACACGATCGCACCAAGGCCATCAGCAACAAGCGCCTTGACCTTCAGGTTCACCGTTTCATCGGTTTCAGCGAAGTATTCACGACGCTCTGAATGACCGACGATGCTGTAGGTGCAACCCGCATCCTTGATCATCGGGATCGAGATCTCGCCCGTATAAGCACCAGAAGGCTCGAAATAGACATTCTGAGCAGCGACTTCGATATCGGTCTTGTCGAAATCGATGACCGTCTGCACCGGACGAATATCGATCGCAGGAACGCAGAGAACCACTTCTACCTTGTCCCACGCGCGATTGTAATAGTTGCAGAGCTGTTGAGTGAGTGCGATGGCTTCTGGGATGGTCTTATTCATCTTCCAGTTGCCTGCCATCATGTACTTACGCATATATCCCCCTTACTTCAGAGCTTCAACACCAGGAAGAAGCTCGCCTTGTACCAATTCCATCGAAGCGCCGCCGCCCGTCGAGATGAAGGTCATCTGATCCGCGAGGCCGAACTTATTCACCGCCGCAACGCTATCGCCGCCGCCGATGATAGTGTCTGCCGCTTTGTTGTTCGCCACTGCATCAGCCACCGCACGCGTGCCACCTTCGAACGAAGGCATTTCGAATACCCCCATCGGGCCATTCCAGAACACCGTCTTCGCATCTTCGATCGCTTCAGCATAGACGATAGCGGTAGCTGGTCCGATATCGAGACCCATCATGTTATCTGGCATCTCAACGACCGTGCAGACTTCCTTGCGAGCATCGTTGGCGAATTCATCGGCGCAGACAACATCGACCGGCAAGAGCATCTCAACGCCCTTTTCCTTAGCCTTTTCGAGCATCTTGCCCGCACGCTCGACCCACTCTTCTTCCATAAGAGAAGTGCCCGTTGAAAAGCCCTGCGCTTTCAAGAACGTAAAGCACATACCGCCGCCGATGATGAGCTTGTCGCATTTATCGATGAGCGCATCGATCACTTTCACCTTATCGGAGACCTTCGAACCACCCAGAATGGCGACGAAGGGACGCTTGGGATCGTCGAGCATGGAAGTGAGGGTATTGACCTCTTTTGCCATGAGCGCACCCGCGTAAGCCGGCAAGAATTGCGCAACACCAGCCGTGGAAGCATGAGCGCGATGCGCAGCCCCGAAGGCATCGTTGATATAGAGATCAGCAAGCGAAGCAAGCTCACGAGCGAATTCAGGGTCGTTCTTCTTCTCGCGCTTATCGAAACGCAAGTTCTCGAGCAGTGCTACATCGCCATCTTTGAGCGCCGCGACCGTTTCTTTAGCTGAATCTCCGATGGTGTCAGTAGCGAATGTGACTGGTTTGCCGATCAGATCCTGCAGATACGCAGCCACGGGCGCAAGCGAGAATTCTTCTTGATAGCCCGTACCATCAGGCCTGCCCAAGTGGCTTGCGAGGATAACGCGCGCACCGTGATCGATCAGGAATTCGATGGTAGGGAGTGCAGCGCGAATACGCGTATCGTCTTCGACCTTGCCGTCTTTGAGCGGTACGTTGAAATCTACGCGCACGAGCACGCGCTTGCCCGAAACATCGGCATCGGTATATAACTTGAGGTCGCTCATAGTGATCCTTTCAAAATAAAAGGAGAGCATTTATGAAAATACTCTCCTTCATGTTCAAACCGTGATACCAAACTTAGGGAAGCAAGATCTTCGCGAGATCCTTCACGCGATTCGAATAGCCCCATTCGTTGTCGTACCAGGAAATGCACTTCACGAAGTTGCCTTCGCCACCCAGAACCATGGTGAGAAGGCTGTCGAAGATCGAAGAATGCGCATCGTCGACGATATCGGTCGAGACGATGGGCTCATCGACGTATTCGAGGATGCCCTTCATCGGACCTTCAGCTGCAGCCTTCATGGCAGCATTGATCTCTTCGATCGTAACGTTCTTCTCAAGCTCGACCGTAAGATCGACCATAGAGCCATCGGGAGTAGGAACGCGCGTAGCGAAACCGTCGAGCTTGCCCTTGAGCTCAGGCAAAACGAGCGAAACGGCACGAGCAGCACCCGTGGTGGTCGGGATCATGGAAAGCGCTGCAGCGCGTGCACGACGCAGATCCTTGTGCGGAAGATCGAGGATCTTCTGATCGTTGGTGTAAGCATGGATCGTGTTCATGAAACCACGCTTGATGCCGAAGTTATCGAGCAGCACCTTTGCCATAGGAGCAAGGCAGTTGGTGGTGCAGGACGCATTCGAGATGATGTTATCGGTCTCTGGGTTGTACTGATCGTCGTTCACGCCCATGACGATGGTGATGTCCTCGTTCTTCGCAGGAGCGGAGATGATGACCTTCTTAGCGCCCGCATCCAGATGAGCTTTCGCCTTGTTCGCATCGGTGAACAGACCGGTGGATTCGACCACGATGTCGACACCAAGCTCGCCCCACGGAAGATCCTCAGGATTGCGCTCTGAAAGAACCTTGACCTTGCGGCCATTCACTACGAAGCCTTCGGCCTCTGCAACGACCTCTTCAAAAACACGGCCATGGATGGAATCATATTTCAAAAGGTGAGCCATGGTGGGAATATCACCCAGGTCGTTGATAGCAACAACCTCAAGTTCAGGATCGTTTTCCATGGCACGGAATACCAAGCGGCCGATACGACCGAATCCGTTAATACCAACCTTGGTTGTCATAGGTTTCCCCTTTCGCGGCTTGCACATGCAAACCCTTACAACTATTTCTTTTGTCGCTTATACAACAAGCGACAAACTAGATGAACTAACGTATTCACTATACCAGAAACACGATTGCACTCAGAGTGTTCAGCGGATTCACCCCAGTAAAACTACTCATAATCTAAAGATTGACCACATGGCGCAAGCTTATCTTCATCAGAGAAATGCATGTGAACAAAATAGTTCACATGCACTGCACGCATTATCCGCGCTGTTCTTTGCGCGCGATCTCTTGTGCGAGCTGTTCGACCCGACGAACACGATGGTTGATCGCAGATTTTGACAGCGGTGGGTCAGCAGCTTCACCAAGCTCTTTCAAGGTCGCATCGGGGTATGCGATGCGCAATTTGATGTATTCCTGAAGCGCTTGCGGAAGCGTTGCAAGATCGCGGTGTTCGAGCACATAGCGGATCGTCATGATCTGTTCGACCGAAGCAGCGGAAGCCTTCGCCTGGTTAGCGATCTCGGCGTTCACGCGACGATTCACGTCGTTGCGCACGCTCTTCACCACTCGTTCGTTCTCCATCTTGAGCGCACTTTGATGAGCACCAACGAGCGCCAGAAACGACGAGATGGCCGTGCCGCTCTTGAGGTAGATCAGGTAGCTGTTGCGTCGCTGGATGGCACGCGCCTTGATGCCGCGCTCCTTGAGCAATTCGACGATAGCGTTCGCGGTCGCTTCGGTCTCGACCTTGAGTTCGAAATGGAAATCTCCGCGCGGATTAGAGATGAACCCACTACCCAAGAAGACGCCGCGCAAGTACGCCGCTGCGCAGCACTGCTTCGCAATGAGCGCCGGGTCGATGCCGCGCTCAAGACCATCTTCTCCAAGGATGCCGAGTTCCTTCAACGTCTCATTGAGCCCTGGTTGCATCGGCACTTCGATGAGCCAATTGGGTGTCTTATGGAGCACGCTGCGGCGCATGGTGAGGTCGGTCGTAAGGTGATAGTTCTCGTGCAGCGCTTTGATGATGAAACGCGCAACCACCGGCGAATCAGTTGCGATCTCAAGGGCATATCTGCCCTGCCCCTTCATGAGCAGCGTGCCTTCGATACGAATGAGTGCTGCAAGCGTGGCATTCTCGCAATGCGAACACCCTGGTGCAACGCGGGAAAGCTCCTCTTTGACCTCGGTAGTGAACGACATGAGCCTATGCTCCACTCGAAGGCGTGTTCAGCCTGAATACATCAGCGAACGCACGAGCGAGCGCAGGCGGATAGTGCCATGTTGGACGCTGCGGGTCGACCATATTGCGCACGAGCACCACCGTGCCATCCTGCTGGATCTTCTGAATATCCTCATACGTCACTTCTACCGAGCGAATGTTCGCAGAAAGCGGCTTGCCTTCCCTGTTCTCCTGGTGAGCGCTCGCAAGCGCGCCTGAACCAGCGATGGCCTCGAAGCTATCCTGCAGCGGCGGACGCGGCGCAATCTTCTCTGCGCTATGAATGAGCACATAGTCGAGATTGCGTCCGATGCCGTGGCGGCGCAGCGCATCGACATGTTCGATGGCCGAAAGGCCCCAAGTCTCACCTTGCTGATCAGCAAGACTGCATACGAAGATGGTCTTTGCTTTCGAACGCTCGATCGCTTCGGGGATGCCCGGAACGAGCAAGTTCGGAATAATCGAAGTGAAGAGCGAACCAGGGCCGAGCACGATGAAATCCGCATCGTAGATCGCGCGAATGGCCTCAACATAGGGCATCGGTTGACCAGCCGATTCGAGCCAGACGGTATCAAGCGCCGTCTCCGACTTGCAGGCGGTCGCTTGCCCGTGAAGCGTGCGCCCATCGAGCGTGCGCGCGTTGAGCACCACATTGTTGAGCGTGGACGGATAGACCCTGCCTTTGCTTCCGAGCAGCTTGCCGCAGATCTTCACCGCCTCAGGGAAAGAACCAGTTGCTTCCTCGAGCGCGGAGAGCATGAGATTGCCAAGCGTATGATTGCGCGCGAATTCGAAGCGATATTTGAACGCTTTCGTGAAGGGATCATCGGGGTTCTCTGCGAACGCGGCAAGACATTTGCGGATATCGCCTGGTGGGGTGACCTTTGCTTCAGCACGCAAGATGCCCGTTGACCCGCCGTCATCCGCCATGGCCACCACGGCCGATGTTTGGATACCCATCGAAAGCAAGGTGCGGATCGAGACCGGCGCGCCCGTGCCGCCGCCGATCACGACCGCCTTCAAGTCGTTATAGCCATGCGGGAATTGCGTATCGATGCGATCGATCGCTTGGAACATGGACGTGAGCGTGGGCTCTTGTTTGAAAGCCTCGCTACTCATTTGGTGGCTGCCTTTTCCGTATCGGCCAGCGCGATGTCGCGATGATAGACCGAAACGTTATAGTCTTCCTCTTTCAGGATCTTTGCCGTCTGCTCTGCGAGCACCACGCTGCGGTGCTGTCCGCCCGTGCAACCGACCGCAATGGCCAGATGATGTTTTCCTTCAGCCACATAACCCGGCATCACGCAATCGAGAAGATTCTTCCATGAAGTCAAGAACGCCTCAGTCTCAGAATTGCAGAGTACGAAATCGCGCACCGGTTCATCAAGGCCGGTAAGGACGCGCATTTCAGGAATGTAGAACGGGTTCGGAAGAAAGCGCACATCGATGACGATATCAGCATCGACCGGTGCCCCATGCTTGAACCCGAACGAGTAAACGACCACATTCAAACCTTCACGCTTGGTCTCGAGCGAATAGAGTTCGCGCAAGCGTTCGCGCAACACACGCGTAGAGGTCTGAGAGGTATCTATGTAAGAATGGGCGATCTTCGGCAGGTCCTTATTGAGCTCGCGTTCGCGTTCGATCGCTTGGCCGATGGTGAGGTTATTCTCCATGCTAAGCGGATGAAGGCGACGCGTTGCCTTGTAGCGCGCGATGAGCGTTTCATCGGTAGCATCAAGGAAGACCAAGCGGTATCCGATGCCTGCTTCATCGAGATTGGCCAATTCTTTAACAAGTTGATCGTAATAGCTCTGCGTGCGGATCGGACAAGCGATGGCGAGCTTGCGCAAGCCTTCATTCTGACCAGGGATATTCGCAAGGCTCACGATGCTCATGATGAGCTCGGGCGGAAGATTATCGATGCAGAAGAATCCAAGATCCTCGAAAGCGTGGACCGCTTCCGTGCGCCCTGCCCCACTCATGCCGGTGATGATGACAACGGTAGGCTCCACGCGTTCGTCTTGTTGCTCTTCGGTGCTCTTCGCTTCAGATGCTTGCTCAGCCATATATCTAGTCCTTATCATCCGGAGATGTTTCTAGCGTAACGGTTCCATATTCTGCACGAAGCACCTCATAGAGGTCTTCTGCAACACTATCAGGAACAATTCTAGCAGCTTTTATATCGTCCAAGCTCGCTTGCTTGAGGTGTGAAAACGAACCGAAATGTTTGAGAATCTGTTTCTTGCGCTTCGGACCGATCCCAGGCACTTCGTCGAGGATGGACGTGGTCATAGCCTTGCGACGCAATTCGCGATGATACGTGATAGCAAAACGATGCGATTCATCGCGCACCTGCTTGAGCAGATAGAGACTCGGCGACCCACTGGGCAATACGACCGGCCCGCTTTCCTGCCAAGGAACGAAGAGCTCTTCATCGCGCTTAGCAAGGCCTGCGATGGGAATATCGGCAGCACCAAGCTCTTCAAGCTGCCTGAGCGCCGCCGTAAGCTGAGGCTTACCACCATCGACCACGATAAGATCGGGCTTTTGGGCGAAGCGTTCGTCTTTCATCTTTTCGGCATTGTAGCGTCGCTCGAACACCTCGCTCATCATGGCGAAATCGTTTGCTTCATCGGTCTCAAGACGGATCTTGAAACGGCGGTACAGACTCTTATCGGGCTTGCCGTTCACGAACACCACCATCGAAGCGACCGAATGCTTGCCATGAATAGTGGAGATATCAAAGCACTCGATGCGCAAGGGCGGCCTATCGAGCGCGAGCGCGCTTTCGAGCTGGAGCAGTGCTGCATTGATGCGCTCATCGTCATAGTTGCTGCGTGCTTTGTAGCGCATGAGCACATGGCGCGCGTTTGTGTTCGCCATCTGCAAGAGCGCCGAACGCTCCCCCCGCTTGGGAACGATGAAGTTCACCTTGGCACCATAGGGGCTCGCAAGCTTTTCGGTGAGCCACTCTTCGATGACCGTGCTGTCTTCGGGGAGCATTTCAAGAATGACCTCGTGCGGGATCGATGAGGTCTTATCGTAATAGCGCAGGATGAACATGCGCACAAGGTCCTCGAATGGAACGTCCTTGCCCTTGTTGAAGATGAATTCGTTCGTATTGATGACCTTGCCGCCACGCACGTTGATGAGCGAAATGCCCGCGATCGTTTCTTCGCGGTAGATGCCGATCACATCGGAATCGAGGTTGAGCGAAGAGACCGCGTGCTGTTTGCTCTCAAGCGAATTGATCGTATCGATGCGGCCTTTGATGCGTGACGCCTGCTCGAAATCAAGCTCAGCAACGGCGGCTTGCATGCTCTCCTCGAGCTCATCGAGGAATTCCTTGTGCTGACCAGAGAGAAAGCGCGCCACACGCTTTACGAGAAGTTGGTATTCCTCTGGATCGATCGCGCCACAACAAGCACCAGGACCAAGTCCCACATGAGCATCGAAGCACGGACGGTCGGAGAGTTCGAGCTCGTCGTATGAACAATTCTCAAGACGCCGTTTAAGGCGCCGCCATTCCGCACACGAAGAAGCGCAGATAGGCACGATACGACGCGTGATATCGACAAGGTCGCGCGCGGCACGGGAATCAGTATAGGGACCGAAATAGCGCGTGTTGGGCTTATGGGCTTCGCGCGTGTATTTGATAGCCGGGAACACATCGCCGGTGGTAAGCGCGATGAACGGATAGCTCTTGTCGTCCTTGAAGTCCGCGTTGAAATAGGGCGAATACTGCTGGATGAGATTCTTCTCGAGCACGAGCGATTCGTGCTCGTTCTCGACCACGATATATTCGAACGAGTCGATCTGCGAAACGAGCAGCGGGATCTTCTCACGCGTATCTTGGAAGTTCACGTATTGGCGCATGCGAGCACGCAGCTGCTTCGCCTTGCCTACATAGATGACGCGTCCTTTTTTGTCCTTCCAAAGATACACCCCAGGAAGCGCTGGCACGGCAGCAAGCTGACGTTTGATATCTTCGAGCTTTTGATCGTTCATCTTCCCTATTCCCGAAACGATTCGTTAGAGACAGCGCAACACTGCTTAGATATGATCGTCCAGATCGAGCATCATAAGAGAAACATTATCGCGAAGCTTCTTCGCTTCGGCGCGTGAGATATTCCCTGAAGCATAGTAATCATCGACCACTTCAAGTTCGATCTGAAGTGCCATGCGCTGGATCGAGTCGCTGTTAGTAGTAGCCTGCTCCACCACATGATCAGCACGTCCCGCATCGCTCTGCAAAGCGGCAAGCACTCGTTCGTGAGCGATGAGCAGTTTTGCGACCACTTCGCTCGGATAGTTCGGGTTATCCACCAATGAATGAAGATAGCGGATCGCTTCCTGTTCGCAGATCATGCGAACTTGATGCTGCATCAGGTTCTCCTTCATGGATTCGTTATTGAGCAGTGCGAGAAAACGATTCTTCAGCTCACGGAAGAAGCGAACGATGCTCATGAGCAACATCTGAATCGAGAGGAAACGCTGCTTGGTATGCGTGAGCAGATTCTTTTGGTGTAGCAACGTACGCAGATAAGCAAAGCCCTCATAGGGATCGACGTTGCGCGCTTCGATATCTTCGATGAGCGCATTGGCCTGATGGTTGATCACCTGAATGCGCAACTGCGTTGAAGACGGCGGTTCGATATCAACCCAATCGCGGATCGTTGCAATACGGTTGTTGTACGATGCGACCACGAACTTGGTTGCGTTATCGTTCTCCGGCGTTGCCTCAACGAGCAACCGCTCGATGACCGTGCGCAATATCTCGATGCGCATGAGCAGGTTGTGTTCCCGTTCCTCTTCGTCTTCCTCAACATCCTTCGGCGCGAGCACAGGAAGCGCGAAGTTGGCCAAGAGCAAGGTACAGAGGATGACGCCAGAAGCCAGGAAGATAATGAGCGAACGCTGCGGGAAGACCGATCCATCGGAAAGCAAGAACGGCATCGAGAAGATGATCGAGAGCGTGATCGCGCCCTTCGGTCCGCCGACCGTGGTAACGAGCGCGTTGACGATGGTCTTTTTGTTGATCTTATCGCGCCGATTCGTGTCGGGGTTCTTCGTGATGAGCGACATGGCAAGCGCCCATATCCAGCGCAAGACCACGATGAGCACCGTTATGAGCAGCACATACCCGATAAGTGCGAAGTTGTTGATATAGACATCGTTCCACGTCGATTGCGTGGCCATAGGAAGCTGCATGCCCAAGAGTACGAACACGATGCCGTTCAGCGTGAAGCCGATCACCTTCCACACGCTCGAAAGGGCGATATTGAGACTTGAACGATACGGCGAGATCTTTCGCGTGTTGTACATCGACCAGAGGATGCCGCACGCAACGACTGCCAAGATGCCGCTCACGCCGATGATCTCGGACACCAGGAACGTGACGAAAGGCATCGAAACTTCGAAGAGCACGTGGAACGTGGTGCTATCAAGGCCAAGATCGCGCACCTTCGACGATATGAACAGGAACAGCACCGCAAGGAAGATGCCGAACGCGATGCCACCAACGAAGCTCACCGCAAAAGAAGCGGTAGCATCCGCGAGCGAGAACGCGCCCGTAACCGCAGCGGCGATAGCGAACTGGAACGAAACAACGCCCGAAGCGTCATTCAAGAGCGCTTCACCTTGCAGAATGGCTCCTTCGCGCTTGCCAAGCTGCGCCTCATTGCGCAACGACTGAACAGCAACCGCGTCCGTCGGGCCGAGCGCTGCACCGAGCGCGAACGCAGCAGCGAGCGGGATCGAAGGAATGAGCCAATTTACCATGAAGCCCACACAGAGCGTGATGATGAGCACGAGCCCGATCGCGAACGA
>ERZ827458.453-NODE-453-length-57429-cov-7.101858_pt1 | contig 57429 bp, 60 predicted proteins | sample MGYA00519706_ERZ827458 | MGnify/ENA primary metagenome ERZ827458 (study PRJEB31778, sample SAMEA3449309) | human gut metagenome | biome: human gut; feature: human-associated habitat; material: faeces | place: United Kingdom | collected 2010/2012 ...
CAGTCTCCGTATCAGATTGTAACGAATCACCCAGAACTCGATCTGTCTGTGCGGACCCTGTATTCTTACCTTGATAAAGGAATTCTGTCTGCAAGGAACATCGACCTGAAACGCCAGGTAAAATTCAACCCCCGCAAAGTACACAAGACCCAGATCAAAGACAGGTCTGTTTTTATCAGACGTATGTTTTCTGATTTTCAAGCCCTTGGGCTTGACCACTTTGCTGAAATGGATACCGTTCACTCATCGCAGGACTCAAAGCGTGTCATCCTGACATTCTTCTTAACCCGTGAAAAACTGTTTCTTGCATTCATTATGAACAGATGCACCAAAGGCGCCGTAAAACTTGTTTTTAACAAGTTGGAGCACCAGCTTGGCACATATGATTTTTTAACCTTGTTCAACACGATTCTTACGGATCGCGGATCTGAATTCGGAGATCCGGAGTCTCTCGAAAATGGCATTCATGGCATTATGCGGTCAAGCATCTATTACTGTGATCCGATGAGAAGCGGTCAAAAAGGCGGCATCGAGCAGGCTCATACCATGCTTCGAATGATTCTTCCTAAAAAGACCAGCTTTGAATATCTCACCCAGTGGGATTTAAGAACTATCGTAGATCACATAAATTCAACCCCGAGAGAAAGTCTTGGTGGTCGAACACCGTATGACGTAGCACTTGAAAACTATGGCACAGACATCTTAAAAGCACTTCAGCTTAGGTCGATTCCACCCGATAAAGTCAATCTGACGCCTAAGCTGATACGCTTTAACCACTAACTTAGCATAAAAACCTGCTGTCAGACTGGAACTTAACAATTCACATTTTTTGAATGTGGCCTGTGGAATTTAGTTTTGCACATAAACTATCCAGAGGCTTGTTTGCCATGCCTGAAATTAAGATGTTTTATGGAAAGTTAATCTAATTATAACAGTTTTACAAGGATTTAGCTTCCCACAATCCCAAAAAATCAAAGAATTTTAAAGCGTAGTGGAATTTACTTTTTCAAGTCAGCCGATTGCTTTTTTGACCGTTTTGGGCAGCGTCATGGTTGAAAAATCCATTCATGTAAACTGTTATGGGATAACTTAAAACAGGCATTTCATATTTACCCTTTTATAACTAAGAAGAAGGAGCGCTTTTCATTTCTAAGCGCTCCCTCCTTCACATTACTCTCTCTATAATTTACAAACATTTTCCGGTTTTCCATCTAAGTAAGCATATACATTATCAAATACAATTTTGGCTCTCCGTTTCATTGATTCTTCTGATATAAATGCCTGATGTGGTGTTAACAATGTATTTTTTGCGTGAAGCAATGGGTAGTCACTTGGAAGTGGTGGTTCCATATCAAATACATCCACGCAGGCAAATCCTAATCTATCTTCATTTAAAGCTTCTGCAAGAGCCGCATTATCCACAATTGGTCCTCTGGCACAGTTTACAAAAATCGCATCCTTTTTCATCAGTGCCAGTCTGTCCTTTGAAATAAATCCTCTCGTAGTATCATTTAACGGAAGATTTAAAGAAACAATATCACTTGTAGAGAGCACTTCTTCCAACGACTTATACTCTATACCGAGTGCTTTCGCTTCTTCTGATTCACTTCGATTATATGCAATTACTTTTGCTCCAAATGCCAAAAACAATTTTGCTGTCATAAGACCTATTCTGCCTAAACCTATAATGCCAACTGTTCTTCCACATATTTCTTTTCCACCACTTCCTGCACTGGTTCCACCATTTCTTACGACACTGTCTGCTTTCACTACATTTCTCAATGCATCAATGGTCATTCCAAGTACCAATTCTGCCACTGTCTGATTGGAATATCCTGCCGCATTACAAATCATAATTCCTTTCTCTTTACACTTTGCAACGCCAATATGGTCAATTCCGGTAAATGCAACAGATAACATCTTTAGTTCATCTGCACTTTCCACTACCTCTGCGGGATATGGGTTGTTTGCTATCATTACAATATCACACCCCTTGCTTCTTTCTTTCAATTCACTGACATCCGTTGTCTTTGTATCATAATAAACAAATTCATGTCCTTTTTCCTTAAATCCTTCTGCAAGCTCATCAATAGTTTCCTTTGTAACACCTATCGGCTCTAATAAACTAATTTTCATTTTGTTTCTCCTTTTCCAATTCTTATTCTTCTTCCATTACATCACAAATAGTTTCAAATACAATTCTTGTTGCTTTTGCTAAATCTGTACAGCTGCTATATTCCTCCGGACAATGACTTCTTCCGTCCCTACTGGGTACAAATACCATAACAGTATCCACCTTATCTGCAAATACCATTGCGTCATGGGCTGCTCCACTTGTCATTTCCCTGTATTGGTACTGATGCTTTTCACATTTTTCTTTTAACATATCTACCAATTGGGGGTTCATATAGACCGGTTTTTGCCGAAGCTTGGTATCTAACTTATAAGCTGCTCCCGTCTTACCTGTGTGATATTCCAATAACTCTAAGACTTTCTCTTTCATATTTTCTATGGAAATATCATTGGGAGAACGAATGTCCATGGTAAACTCACATTTTGATGCAATTACATTCATTGCATTTGGATATGCCCTGATAAATCCACAAGTGGCTACCGAACCATTTTTCTCTTCTAATGCAAATTCATCTAACTTCGAAATTGCTTTTGAAGCAATTTCAATCGCATCCTTACGCATATGCATAGGTGTTGTTCCGGCATGATCTGCCCGCCCTTCTACCGTAACCATGCAGCGAAGAAGTCCCACAATGCAGTTTACAATTCCTATTTCCTGCCTGGTGGTATCAAGCACCGGTCCCTGCTCAATATGTATTTCAAAAAACGCACGCACGTTTTCCAAATTCAGTTTTAATTCCTCTATTTTATCGGGATCAGAGCCCCATCTTATCATCCACTCACGAATACTGATACCATTTTCATCTGTAAGACTTGTAATATACTTCTGGTCAACCTGTCCTGTCAATGACTTACTTCCCAGACATCCTGAGCCAAACATCATCCCTTCTTCGTCGTTAAAGGCTACAATCTCCAACGCATATTTTCTCTTTTTTCCAGTTCTTTTCACAAAATCCGCCACCTCAATAGCACAAACAACACCGGCGATTCCATCATATTCTCCCCCCTCTTTTACCGTATCATAATGAGAACCCATCAAAATCACCTGACTATCCGGCTCATCTGCCGGAAGAAATCCCCTGACATTCCCAACCATATCAATGTAGGCTTCTAACCCTGCCTGCTCCATCTCTTTTTTTATGTATTCTGCTGCTTTTCTTGCTTCCTCCGAAAAAGGCAGTCTGGTTACACCTTTACCACCTGCTATGGTACATGTCTTTAAATACTCTAATCTTCTTTTTATATCTTCTTCCACTTTTAACATAATATCCATAGATTCGCACTCCATTACTTTGCACGTTTTAAATATTTTCCATATCCTTTTTTGCCTGTAATTTTTCCATTTTCATAAACAATATTTCCACGCACAATGGTCATGACCGCCCAACCTTTTAATTCCATTCCAAGGTAAGGAGACCACTTACATTTTGATTTTAAATCAGATGCTGATAGAGCCTTTTTCAAATCCAAATCTACAATTGTAAAATCTGCATCTGTTCCAATCGCCATACTTCCCTTTTCCGGATATAATCCATATATTTTAGCTGTATTATAACTTGTCATCTTCACCAACTGGTTCAAGGTGATTTTTCCTTCATTCACTGCATTTAGAAATACAGCCAGACTACTTTCTACACCCGGAATACCATTTGGTGCCTTAAAAATATCTTCTTCTCCTGCCTTTTTTTCTTCCAATGTATAGGGGGAATGATCACTTCCAATATAATCAACATACCCCTTTCCTATCAATTCCCACATTTCCTTCTGGTTGTTCTTATCATGCATAACCGGTGAAAATTTAAGATATGGACCTTTTTCCAGCATATCTTCCACGATAAACTGAAAAAGATGTGGTGCTGACTCTGCCCATACTTTTACCCCTCGTTCCTTTGCTTCATGAATGATTTTAAGTCCTTTTGCTGTACTTACATGAAGAATTACACCCTCCGCTCCTGTGATTTCAAGATAATAAACTGCTCTTTGAATCGCTTCTATCTCTGCCTCAGCAGGATGCGTCATATTATAGGCAACTCCATCTTTTCTTCCTGTTGCTTTTACTTTTTCCTCCATTGCCTTTAACATACCATCGTTCTCGGCATGAATAATGGCAACTGCACCAATTTCTGCAACCTTTTCCAATACTTTTATCATTGCTTCATCCTGCACAAATGGAAATTCTGCTACAGAAAAGCACATAAACATTTTGATTGCTGTGGCTCCTGTCTTTTTCCATAAATCAGGCAGTAATTCTATATTATCAGAAGTTGCGCCTATATGAATGGCGTAATCCACATAAGCATTTCCCTCATAACCATCTTCTTTTACCTTTAATGCTTCAAATGTGGTTGTTGGCGGATTATCCAGTGGATGTGACAATACCGTTGTCACCCCTCCTGCTGCCGCAGCCATTGTTCCATGCATAAAATCTTCTCGCTCTGTAAATCCCGGATCCTGGAAATGAATATGTGGGTCAATTACCCCCGGCAAAATATATTTTCCTGCTACATCTATTACATTTTTTGCCTCTATTTTCAAGGCATTCTGCCCTATAAATGCAATTTTCCCATCCTTTACTCCTATAGCACCTGAAAATGTTTCATCCGATGTTACGATTTTTCCATTCGTCAGTAACAAATCCATTTTTTCCATAGAATTCATCCTTTCAAACTGGGGAGTTATAAAACTCCCCAACCAATTTAATATTCTTCTTTTGCTGTATAACTATCCGGTGTCACCTCTCTTAAAACACTAAAATCATGATAATCTGCAAATGGAATACTCTGACCTCCCGGAAGGATATCTTCTTCCACCATAAATTCTTCCAATGCAATGGCGGTATCTACATAAGAATCATCCACGCCATAAGCATACACATTTTCATCCATGATTTTTGCTGTATCTTCTTCTGACATTCCAATATGATCTGCACAAATTTTAACTGCCTCATCACGATTATTATTGATGAAATCGGTTGCCTTTTGAATTGCCAACAACATATGTGCTACTGTATTTGGATTTTCTGCCGCCCACTCGTCATTTGCATTAATCGTAGCGTACATATTACACCAAAGTACATCTCCCTCTGCTCCCGGAATGTACGATTTTGTACCACTGCAAAGAAGTGTTGCATTACATTCTTCCTGTGCCTTTGTCACCCATGGTTCCGGAACTGCCATAATATCAATCTGTCCCTGAGAAAGAGCTGACAACTGATCCGGGAACTGAAGTGTTGTAATATTAAAACTATCCGGGTCTAAATCAAGTTCTTTACACATATTGCGGAAAGTTACATACTGCGTAGACCCTGAAACCATTCCCATCGTTAAACCTTCTAAGTCTTTTGCAGATTCAATTTCAATTCCATCTCTTAAAAGAAGGCACTGGGTTCCACCCATGTTACAGGTAGGTGCGATTACTTTACACTTTGCTCCGTTTAGTACCCAGGTGGGAGTCGAATAATTATTTGCACATGCAATCTTTGCTTCTCCATTTGCCATAATTGCTGCAATTTCCGGTACATTTGCCATGTACACGCACTCTACATTCAGACCTTCCTCTTTAAAATATCCTTGATTTTCTGCAATCATCATTGCTGCGGAAATCTGAAGATCATTTACGCCATAAAATGTAATATCCGTCGTTTCCGGCTCTCCCACTTCACCATTTTCCATTGACATGGCTGCTTCGGATGTATTGGCTGTTGTGTCTGTTTTTGAATTTCCACCACTGCTTCCACAACCTGCAAAAAGTGTTGCTGCCAATGTCATTGCTACAAATAATCTTGCTTTTTTCATAATGCTTCCTCCTTCGTTTCCTTTACTTATTAAAAAGTTCTCCCCAGCCTCTTACCAAAGCCGGATTTATGCCTACCATTTTCATCGCGTCCCAGACAACGGTGTTAATGGTGTCATATACTGTAATTCCATACTTTTCTTCCATTGCCGGAACACTCCACATAGCCGGAAGATTTGTACAAACAACACTGATTCCATCTGCCCTGTCTTTGCATACTTCTTCAAACATTTCCTGTATTCTTTCCTGAGATACAAGGGCAAAGGAACGATTTACAAATTGCCCCAAGCATACTGAATTTATTACCTTTATTCCACTTTTTTCATATTCCTTTATCAGTAATTCATTAATATCCTCTGTATAAGGTGTAATCAGATGTATCGTTTTTACATCATATTGCTGGAAGGCTTTTAGCTGCGATAACATACTTGTCGTAGCCGGTATGCCTGTCTCCTTTTCAATTTCTGCGCACAGCTTTCTATCTACATCAAATCCTAACCAGCCACCGGAAGTACCATTCCATGCAATAACATCCACATCGGCATCTGCCAGTAGTTTTGATGCTTCTAACATTGGTGCTGTATCAAATTGCGATAATGCATCTTCTTCCAGTGAAATTTTAGTAACACGAAATCTTCCATAGTGCATTGTTACCATTTCTTCCAATCCGCACACCATACTAGAACAAATCGGTTCTAAGGTAGTATTGGATGATGGTGTCAACATTCCAATCTTCTTTTGCTCTTTTTCATCAAATAGTACTTTTTTCATAAATATTCCTCCTCTAAAACATATACATCCACTTCTTTTCTAAATCGGGATTTGCTTTCAGCCACTTTAATTCTGCAATTCTCCTCGCATCACGCATTACTTCCTTTTCTTCTATAGCTAAAACTTTTCCCTGATTTACAACAAGTTTTCCATCTACAATAACTGTTTCCACATCATTCCCCAGTCCCAAATGAACCAGGTTCCCAACCACATTCGTACATGGTGTCATATGTAAATTGTCATAATCTACGATCACAATATCTGCAAGTTTTCCTTCTTCCAGACTCCCAATCCTATCCTTCATATGTAATGCCAAGGCTCCATTTACAGTTGCCATCGTTAGCATTTCCTGCGGTTTAGGTTCTGCTATACAATGATTTCGAATTCTTCCGGCTACCAATGCCATACGCATATTCTCAATCATATTGGCAGCTCCATTATCTGTTGCAATAGTAACGTTTATACCCTTTTTCTTAATATTTTTTATATCTGCAATTGATCCCGCCTTAGCATTTCCTTCCGGAATATGTACAATATTTGCCTTTGCTTTTGCCAGTTCAGAAATATCTGTTTCCTTTAAAAATACACCATGTGCTGCCAGCAAACGGTCATTTAACAATCCACATTCCCGCATCAGCTTTGTAGAAGAAACACCATATACTTCCTGCACTCTGTCAAGCTCCTGCTGACTCTGTGCCAGATGTGTTGTAATGGGTACTTGATACTTTTGTGCCATGTCTGCAATTCGAAGCAATAATTCTTTGCTGCATGTATCCGGAGCATGTGGTCCCAGGCAGGGAGTTATCAGTCCATTCTTGTCCGGGTATTTTTCAAACAATTCCATATTTTTTTCAAATAATTCATTTCCAAGTGCTTCGTCTTTCTCATACACTCCTGATGCAAGTTTTTGAAACACCATATCATGCACACGCTCACTCACTACTGCTCTAATCCCCAAAGTTTCGAAAGCCTTTGCATTTGCTTTACTATGTGCATAATTGTCTCCAATCAGTGTAGAACCAAACCGAAGCGCTGTTGCTGCTCCCAGTAAACTGAACACATAACTTTCTTCCTCACTTAAATCGTCCCCCTGCGGTACAAGTGCTGTATAGGAAGGCGCTCTTCCCAAATCCTCTGCCGCTCCTCTTACAATTGATTGTGCGGTATGGATATGCGTATTTACAAATCCCGGGAAAATCACTTTTCCTTTGCAGGATATCTTACATGTCTCGCTATCTTTATATTTTTCTAAAATTGTATTCTTATCACCTATCTGCTTAATCTTATTTTCTTCTATAACAAGTGCTGCATCTTTGTAAACACTGCATTCAGAATCCATGGTTACTATTATTCCATCATATAATATCATCCTTCTTACACCGCCTTACTCTATGGCATCCATACCCGATTTCTTCCATTTCAAAACCTTTTTCTCGATCCAACAGATAATCTGTTTTATAATGGTATAGATCAATGCAATCAATACCAGGGATAAAAACATATCCGATACTAAAAACCAGTTTCTTGCATTTACAATAATATAACCAAGTCCGGTGCTGGCTCCCATCATTTCTGCTACAATCAGGGCTGAAAATGTAAGGCCAAGACAAACTTTCATTCCATTTAAAACAAACGGCATTGCTGATGGCACCAACACTTTGAAAAATACCTGTCCTTCACTCGCTCCAAGACTTCTTGCCGAACGGATCAAAAGCGGATCTACACTTCTTACACCCTGAACCACATAGCCAATCATCGGAAGAAGTGTCGTATAGGTTATCAGTGTAATCTTAGACATTTCTCCTATACCAAACCAAATAATGAATAATGGACAAAATGCATATGGAGGAATACTTCCAAAAATACCCAGCAACGGATCCAAAATATCATTTAACACCCGTATTCTCGCCATAAAATATCCAAGTACCACCGCAATAGAAATACCAAGAAAATATCCTTTTAAAATACGAATCATACTTGCTGATACATGTTCTAAAAGTGTTCCATCTTTTATGTATTTCAGCATTGTATTAAAAACATCAATTGGACCTGGTAGAAAAACCGGGTTTATTACTTGTGCTGTTGCATTATAAAAACAAAATATCTGCCATAATACAAGAAACGCTAAAATAGAAATACCTCTTACCAACATACTGTTATAATTTCTTTTCTTTTTCATAGCAAACACCTCCTACCTGTTATCATCCTGAATAAACTTTTTAAAGAAGTTCACATATTCTAAAAACCTTGGATTTTCTGCTGTACGACTCTCACGTTCCACGTCTATTTTTGTATCTGTAAGTACATGCCCCTCACCCATGACAATGACACGATCCGCTAATATTACAGCCTCTTCAATGCTATGTGTAATAAATACCACTGTTGATTTGTTATTTTTCCATATACCAAGTAATTCTTTCTGCATATTTGCTCTGGTGAATTCATCCAATGCTGAAAACGGTTCATCCATCAATAAGATGTCTGCCTCATTTGCAAACGCTCTTGCAATTCCCACGCGCTGTTTCATACCTCCTGAAAGTTGATCCGGGTAAGATTTGCGGAATTCTTCTAACCCGATCATTGAAATATATTTATCTACAATTTCTTTAATCTCATCCTTACTTTTTCTTGCAACTTTCGGACCAAATCCTATATTCTGTTCTACTGTATACCATGGAAACAGTGCATGCTCCTGAAATACCACGCCTCTCTCCCTGGAAGGACCTGTAATTTTAGTTTTTCCCTCATTTACAAGGATCTCTCCTTCATCCGGTTTAATATATCCTGCTATCAGATTTAGCAATGTACTTTTTCCACATCCACTATGACCTAACACACAAATAAATTCATTTGCATATATCTTCAAATTCAAATTATCAATTACTTTTTTCTCCACTCCATCCTTTTTTCTTTTCCCATTCGAGGTATCTTCATAATGTTTTGACAAATCTTTAATTTCAATTTTTACATATGCCATGTACATCCTCTCCTTTCTCAAGTTATCGCGGTACTATTCAAATGCCGGTACAAGTTACCACATTTTCATCGCTATCCGCATAAAAAAAATGCATGACTATTCTCGTCATACATCTTTGTACACATGTTTCTTTATTCTGTTACAACAAGTATTTCTCGTTTGTGCCTCCCTGTTGTTAATGCTATTTTATTGCCTTTGTTTTTTTTTGTAAATTGTGCAAATATCATATTATTTTTCTTATTTTCCCGCACAACCCACTATTTTTTCTTTTGATTTTTATCATTTTCTCCTGTTTTTCTTGAAAATAAAGCTTTTTTTACAATTGTGCACTTAAACAATTTACACTTTTTCCACTCTATGACAATATAAAAGCATCGAAAAACACTATTTTATTTTAAAGGAGGAACACAACTATGTCAACAGATATACTTATTACAGGTTATGAACCCTTTGGAGGCGATACCACCAATCCTTCCTTAGAACTGGCGCAGGCATTAAACGGCTGTCGTTATAATGATTATACCTTTCAATTCGCAAAAATTCCAGTAAATCGTCATGAATGTATTTCAACTATGGAAAAAGCCATTAATTGTTTTCAGCCTGAAATCATCATCTGCACAGGATTAGCCTATGGCAGAGCTGCTATTTCTATTGAACGTGTTGCTATTAATGTAGCAGATTTTCCATGGCCTGACAGTGCAGGATATCTTGCATTAAATGAAACCATTGATACAGATGGTCCTGCTGCTTATTTTTCTACTCTCCCCATTCGAAATATAATGCAATCGCTGCATTCTCAAAAGATTCCTGCTTATATTTCCAATTCTGCCGGAACCTATTGCTGCAACTTGCTTATGTATGGAACATTAAATTACATTTCCAAACATAATTTAAATATAAAAGCCGGAATGATGCATGTACCTTATACTCCTGATATGATTGCGGGAAAAGATCCATTTATGCCTTCCATGTCCTTAGATACAATGATTAAAGCAGTTAAAAATGCCGCTGTTACAGCAATAGAAAATCCGGAAGACAACGCCATCATTTGTGGATTCGCACAATAACATTTTATTTTTTCTTTATTTTTGCTATGATATACTGTGTGTATGCACAATTACAAAGTCAGATACGGAGGTAATGCCATGAAACTCAGCCAGGAACTTGCACAGTATATTGTTGATTATACTTCTAAAATCATAGATTATAATATTAATATTATGGATCCCAATGCAGTCATTATTGCTTCTAACGATTCTGTACGAATCGGAGAAACGCATATGGGAGCACGAAAGGTACTTGTGACCGGTGAACCATACACCATTGATAAAGAAGAAGCAAAAAAATATCCGAATGTTATTCCCGGTATTTCTCTTCCCATCCATTTTAAGGACAGCATCATTGGTGTCATTGGAATTGGTGCAGGAGAACAGGCTGCTACTATCGGAAAAGTGATTCAAAGTACCACTGAACTTTTAATTGAACAATTTCATTTAAAAGAAACCCTGAATGCGGAGACACAAGTCCGAAACGAATTTCTTACACACTTACTGACAGAATCCTGGTTTAACAATGAGTCCTATTTTCATCACCAGCTTAAGCTCCATCATTTTAACCTGAAACAGCCTTATCTGGTGGTAACTGCAGAACTTTTAAATTTTACTTTCGAAAACAATTACGCAGACAATTATGAATCCGAAATTGTGCATTATGAAAAAAGTATTTCTACTTTTTTAGAAAATATCGAATATAAATTAAATTACCTTCATATTAATCTGGTTTATATTCCAAATGCAATTACCTTTTTGATTCCATACTCTTCCACTTCAGATGGTGATAAAAATATTTTTATGAACAAATTTATTACAAATCTGGATTTTGTTCTGTCGCAGACTTTGAATTTTGATTATCGAATTGGAATCGGCGGCTTTGCTGAAGATATGACACAAATTCACTACCACTACAAATGCGCTAATTCAGCATTAAAAATTTCAAAAGCTTTGCAACGTGACACCAAAATCTCTTCTTTTACCGATGTCTACTTTGAACACCTGCTTTTTAATCTCTCTCAAAAGCAGCGCTGCCGCTATTGGGAATCTATTATTGGTAAATTACTAAGAGAGGATAACGGAAAGGGTATGTACTTAGAAACTTTAGAAACTTTTTTTCAAAATGACCAAAGTATCGCAAAGACTTCTGCCGCCCTCTTTATTCACAGAAACACCTTGCTCTTCCGTTTAAACCGCATAGGAGAGATTACCGGCTTTTATCCACAACACTTAAAAGATGCCATCAATCTTTACACAGCTCTTACCCTTTATAAACTCAATCAATTTGAAACTGCCTCCAGCAATGCTGAGATAGAAGATCAAAAGGAGATACTCTTATGAAATTAAAAGAAATTGAAACAAAAGATATTTTGATAAACCCTTTTTCCATGATTGAAGATGACTGGTTCCTTATCACTTCCGCAATCAATGGAAAAGTAAATACTATGACTGCAGCCAGTGGTGCTCTTGGGCATATGTTCCGTAAAAACGTTGCTTATATTAATGTGCGTCCAGAAAGATATACCCATGAATTTATCGAAGCATCCCAAATTCTGTCTCTTTCTTTTTTTGACGACACCACAAAAAACAAGGAAATTTTAGGCTATATTGGACGCACTTCTGGAAGAGACGAAGATAAAATTACCAAAAGCGGTCTTACTCTTTCTTACTGTGATGAAATTCCTTTCTTTGAAGAAGCCCATACCGTATTTCTCTGCCGCTGTCTATTCCGCCAGCCTTATACTTCAAACGGATTCTTAGATAAAAATGTAGAAGATTATTATTATCCCAAACGGGATTACCATGATATGTACGTCTGCGAGATTATGAAGACTCTGGTACGTTCCAATAACACTAATACAAATTCGGTATCCTAACTCTCTTAGTTTGGGATTATCACAAAATTTCAGACTCCCGGCAACATTTGACAAACTTGTTTTTGTTGCTTCAAGATCATTTAATAAATTTCTTGCATTCTGCTCACTTTTCTTTTCAAACAAAAGATATGTGATGAATCTATCAAGATCCGCCTCTGCATCCTGCTCAAACACTGTCCAAATCAATTTACCTCTTAACTAACTCAACAATCCTTTGATGTAACCTACCATACTCACACTTTTCAGCTCCCATCTTCAGCAATGAAGATAGCTGTGCCTTTTTCTGAACTCCCGTTTTTTCGTTTAGAGTCTTTGTCAGCAATAAATAAAAATCCCATTGTGAAATATCTAATGGATTCACTGTATCCTGTTCTGTGTGCTTATGAACACAGAACACATAAATATCCGATTGTCTAACCGGTTCATTTCATACTTATCCCAGCCATGAGTAGGTTGAATTCCAAATCCCAAAGAAGATAACTTGTCCTGATCCCAGCTCTGAAGATACCCTGATGATTTTACTTCAACAGCAATTCCTTCTAGAAATAACAAATCATACTTATCCCAGTTCACTCTTACATTTCCATTTACACCTGATTGTACTCCGCCACACTTTCTTTTGCTTTTTTAATATGTTGCAAATCACACCTTTAATACTTCAACGTCTGCCTGCTGCTATATCCATCCTTTTTAAAATCCGAGAACAATGCCTCAATTTTAACCGGCGTCACACAGATAAGATTCATAGGCGTATCCAGTTTTTGCAGCACGGTCAATGGAATCTTTTTATAGGATGCATGAGCATTATAAGTATCAGAAAACGGCTCAATCATTTCGGCTTTTCCCATGACCTGAACGCTCTTTAGATTTCCAAAACCATCGTACTTGTCATATATTGCAAGACATACATTCGCATTCTTCTCCAAACCAATAAATTTTTCTCCGCCCTCTGAAAACATCCAGAATTTTTCATCATGAAAACTGTATTCGATTGGCGTACAGCGAACATAATCACCGGTTCCTGTTGCAAGTGCGCAGGTATTATTGGCATTTACATATGCATCAATCGCCTGCTTTAACGCTTCTTGCGGCATTTCTGTCCGTTCCTTTTTATTCCAGTAATCCGCCGCTTCTTTAAATTGTTCATGCGTCATGTTAATCCATCTCCCAACTCTATCTTCTTTATCTGTAATCTCCGGACACATCCAAATAACTTCGTTTTCCACTGATATAATCTGCATATGCGAGTTCCGGATCTTTGCCCTTAAAAACAATACAAAATCCACACATATCACAGTCAGCAATACACGGAAACGTATCCTTTATATATTGTCTTCTTTCCGCTTCTGTAGAAGCGTCTATCTCTGGCGGTCTCATATCTTCACCTACTTTACCAGACCGGAATTACTTCTGTATTCTTCATTGATTTCCCGCAGTTCCTTTTCCCCATTAATATATGGCTCATAAATTGCATCTACCGAACCACCGCCCAGATTATCACAGCCATTGCAAAAATCGCATGCCCCTCCGCACTGGCTCAGTCCTTCCTGTACAATGCGGATTCTTTCCTCTTTTGTTGTATCTTTTATCAATATGCTCTTAATTTCCATCGTTTCATTCTCCTTTGTGACTTCTCATAAGATTTATACATAATCTTGAATTGCTTCATATCAGCCTGTTTTTTCAGAATACAAACACCTTCTCTTACTCTATTTTCCATCTTCCACATATTCCAAAAAAATCCTGTCTGCAAATTTTCCGCGCTCATCAGCTTTCTTTGCTCTCAGCCTTTCTAGTTCCTCAAGTGAATATCCCCTTGCCACACAAATTGCCTGAAGCACTTCAAGGACGTCCGCCATTTCTTCCAGATTTTTATCTTCCTGATACTCTGCCAATTCTTCATTCAGCTTCATCTCAAGTGCTGCTATGTATTCTTCATTCGTAAGGATATGTGTGACACATTTTTTCCCATCCATTTCGATTATTTCTGGAATCTTGTCTCTAACCAATTTATTATATATTTTCATAACTCTCCCCTCTGATACTGCCAGCTGCCAAATCCACAATTCTTGGCAGATTGATATATTGGCAAAATAATTGACTTCAATTCTCCTGAAAATTCCGGAAATACAAGCCCTCTTCTATAAACGCGATAGCGAATATCTTCATTGTTGATATGTTCTTTTGCGCATTTTTCAAATTCTTTATGAACTATATCATATTTCCAAATCAACTGATAAGATTGAAATTCCTGCCGCGCAAGTTTTTCAAAATATGTATCCCAATCCGGCAAATTATTACTTTTAGAACTGTTTATGCTCTTTGTCGTAGGATTCAGATTCCACATTTCGTCATGTGCCACATACGACCATGGTACAAAATGATCTATAGAAATATCTGTGTCCGTCAATATCTGATCTCCATATATTTCACGCACCGGTTCTAAAGGCAAAATAAGTTTCCAATACCTCTTTACCTTTTCCAGCTTACGCTCCTGTGGCGGACGCAGCTTGTCTGCTATTCCCGGAACACTTGGATTACGTTTTTGAATATATAAAATCATATTGTATTCCAGCCATCCCCGAATAATTTCCTGATTTTTTATAATGTATCTCGCCCAATCTTCCTGAACAATAATCTTAGTAGCCAATCCATTCAAAGCAGTAAAATAATATATCAGACGATTCTCCTGATTAATTTTTGCTATCAGCTCATTTTCCCCAACATTCCACGCTTTTCCCTTAAGCTTGGACATAAACGGAGCTTGCAGACGATACGGCACATTGTAGGTTAACGTTCGCTTTTTACTCAAAATTTCTTTATCATCTGTTGTCCGAAGAAAATCAATAATTACAGATTTTTTCTCACATGATTTTAGCCCTGCATTCTTCTTTTTAATCAAATCCACCAGGCATTCCAATGTATCTTTCGGTCCCAGATTCAGATGATATTCAGTTACCATATACCATGCATCGGCAATCATTTCGTCCACAAGTTCTTCGTAAGTTAATTCCCGTTTTCCTTCTGTCACTTTTGCAACGATCGCCTTAAACCAGAAAAACTTATAGCACTCGCTGGTATTGTCAAATAGCCGTCCCAGATATTCAATATTCAGTTCCTCGGAATATGGTAACTGCATATCACTGCCACCTTTCAAAATATTTTACAGCTTATCGTATTTATCACTTTTCCCTTTTGCTTTTTCTACCGGATACTTCTCGTTGTTCACTTTGATTTTCTCTCGAACGATTTCATCCAGATCCAATCCGCAGGCATCTGCCATAAGCACGCAATAATTCACAACATCCGCAAGTTCTTCTTTAATCTTATCCTTTTTTCCTTCATCGGAAACATCTATCCCACTCCACTGAAACACTTCAAGAAGTTCAGCCGCCTCAAGAGAAATGGATATTGCCAGATCCTTTGGATTATGAAACTGTTTCCAGTCCCTGTCATCTCTGAATTTTAATATCTGCCTGATCGTTTCTTCTGTCATTTTAATCACCCTTGTAATTCTGCTTTCTTCAATGCTTCTCTTAATTGATCATCGCATGCATATATGTACAAACCATTGACTCCGCGAGTCATCAGCACACGTACTTCATGCTTCAATAATTCTTCTGCAAAGTTTTTCTTTGATCCATCACTTAATGTTTTTCTCATTGTCACCTTTGAATTACTGGTCTCATTTGGATCATAAATTATTTTTCCATTACGATATTTAACCGATTCCCCCAATATTACTCCCGCATAATTCAAATCAAAACCCTGAATCGTAAAAGTCGATCCAACTTCTCCAATTGTATGTTCCTGCTCCGCCCAAGATTGTTCTTTCATTTTTCTTTTTTGCTTTGTATCTAATTCCTTTTTTAATTCATAATTCCACGGCTTATGCCAGTTATCTCTTTTCACTAATACTTCCCAATACTTTTGCAATCTATTTTGAGGTCTACTGTTTTCTTTATAATCCCAATCATAATTTGCAATCAGCCGTGACAATCTGGTTTCCTCTTTACTAGCTTTTTTCCGTATTTCCATTTCCAAAGAAACTGGCGAATCAAATATTTTTATTTCATAACTATTATGTGGAATTTTATTAATAATTTGGCTCTTAGTAAATGAATCAATCCAATCCAAAGTGTCCTTATCGGCTTTCATACGCAACTGTTCAGTTAATGTAAAATGATTTTCCTGTTCAATCGCCTTATTACGATATTTATCGATCATCTGACTTTCCCAATATTGATCCATTCTCAACACTTGATTTTCGTCAAATACAATTACCACTACTTTTGCCTTCTTAACAATATCATCCAACTGATTCTCCCCTTGATACCCTTGGTTTCCTTGTGTAAATAGAAGATGTGCTTCATCAATAAATACAACATCTACGGAATCGTCTTCTGGATGTCTATTTAAAAAGTGAGACGCTTTACTTATAACTTCTCCATATTTTTCCGTAATGCCAAGTTTCTTGGCTATATCTGAATATACCTTTATCTGCTCATTGTGATTAACGACCATGCTACACCTAAAATCAGAATTTCCCCGCTTCTCTTCCTTACAATAGAGTTCATAAAATATACTGCTGTTCAAAACCGTTTTCCCTGTTCCAGCTTCCCCATCTATAAAAATTATTTGTTTTTCATCCTGTTGCAAGGCAATGTCAATTCGTTCTAATATCTTCTCCTTTACATATTTTTGACCATCTGTTAATTTATGTAACGGAGATGCCTTATAAATAGCGGAATCTTTGATCACACTTTCATTCGGAAATAGTTCTTCATTTGAATTATGAAGTTCCCGCCAGATCCTTCTGAATATAAGCTCAAACTCATCCGATGGATAATAATGATTCTGCGGATTTTCTCTGGCATTATGTACCTGTTTAACTTTATCTACACTCATCAGATAATGCATTAATCTATTTTCAATATCCAAAGTTAATGATTTATTAAAATGCTCATGCCCAATAATATACAGAGTTGCATCTTTTCCAATCAACTTATGTTGCCATTTTTCATCTTTTATGCGATTATGATAATGCTCTCTGGTTCGATTAAAAATATTATTTGACTCGCCCACATATACCTCATATTTATCTGTTTCAGGCCAATTATGAATATAAACCGTTGGAAAATTCATAATGATATCCTTTGTCTTCTCAGATTCTATCCACAACGATTGTTCAAACTGCTCCAATGCTATCTCGTTATCTTTAATTTTTCTGACTATTGGCTTTGCAACATTTTTCTTCATGTTTTTGCCTTTCTTGGTTCATTCCACAAAATATAATATAATGATTTTCTGTCGAACATACAGCAATCCGTTTTCATATAGACCCCATATATCTCTTATGTCCTCATATACACTTTTTTCCTCATAGCAAAAAGCCCAACATAATCTGCATCGTTGAGAGGCGTGTTGGGTTCTGCTAAATTTAGTATATGCAAAATAGAACAACTCGTCAATGGACAGTTGATTTCATCTTCATCTAGACAATATTTTTACTACAATTTTTCTGACAAAAATTGATAGACTTCTCATACAGTTTCATAGCTGTTTTCTCAATTAATCACACTTTTACGATGCATAATTCTCAATTACTTTATTGAAATCAATTGATCTATTTCACGGTATCTTGCAGCATTTTTACGCTATTCCAAGATACAAAGTATCAGCAATGCTACTTCCATTTTAAGTTCCTAATCTAATTATAATCCCCCCTTCTTTCCCCCACAACGCCATCTTTCCGTCAATTTTCGACAACTGCCTCCCCTTTTCCCTCCCGCCTCATATTTTCCAAAAAAATAAGAACCAGACGTTTCCACATCTGATCCTTATTTCCTCATACATCCTGTTTTCAGGCACATTCCCACCATCTTCTATTTTCACTTTCTCACGCCATCTCTTTCACCTGCTCCGCCGGACACCCGCTTTTTCATCCGTGAAAGCAGCGCGCAGCACAAAAACGTAATCAGATACGCCACCACACATGGCACCAGAAAAAGAAGTACCGTACTGCTCGTATATCTGCTGAAACAAAACTGTGCCGCCACAAGAAATACAAAATGCAAGATATAAAAAGCGAACGAATTTTTGCAAAGAGATGCTGTCCGTTCATTTGAAAAGTTCAGAAATTTTGCAAAGAATCCAACCGCAGTAAGGATTCCAAACCACTGCGCCGCAAACATGCACACCGTATTCATAACCGCATGCAGATCTTTGCAATAACAGAACAGATAGACATTGAAAAGATCTGCGATCAGAAAGATCACCAAATGAAGCGGGAAATATTTTTTCAAAAAACCTGTGACATCTTCCCGGTAAAATACATAATAACCGATAAGGAAAAACATCAGATACGCGCCGATACTCTTTCCACCTATGTCAAGCACCGGCTTCCCAATGACCGGAAGCAGGCCGAACAGCCAGACTTTCCACACGGACGGCGTATTCCAATGTACCTGTTTTAAAAACTTTTCCTGCAATTTTGATACCACAAGCGCCAGCATGCTGATGAGGAACAGATACAGTAAAAACCACAGATGCCCCGGCGTAAATCCTCCGTCATATCCGGTCAGATCCGTGATCCTCGTAACAAAGATCCGGTAGTGGGAGAAGAAATTTCCGGCGTATCCGTTATGCCAGCGGTCCGCATAATAGGTAAGTGCCGCGACAACGGTAAATATTCCTGCTATTAACGGGATCAGCAGCTTTTTTACCCGCTCCTTCACATATCCTGTCATTCCACGTTTTTGCAGGGAAAACCGTGCGCTTAAACCTGCTGCCAGAAACAATGCCGCCATATACCAGGGAGAAACAACGGTGACGAAAGCACTCAATGCCCTGCTCTCGCCAAACCATACATAATTTGCCTCTCCCCAGCAGTTAAATGCCATTGCCGCATGATAAGGAACCAGAAGCAAAATGCAAAACGTCCTTAAATTGTCAATGTCATGCCTTCTTTGTCGCATCTTATCTTTCTTCTCCCCTTCTTTTTCCTATAGGTAAGCTATCTCCAAACAAAGAGATTCCGTCCACATTCTTTGTATAGGATACCACAAAAATCCACACAAGGAAAACAACGATCGAAACGACCACCTCTTTTTCACTGCCAGACAGCATTCCATTTCCCATCCAGAATGACGGCAGCCAGGCAAAAAAGTATTTTTCTCTGCCCCGGATCACGAACGGGATCGCCGCCCCTAAAATGGTCAGTGTCGCTATTTTACAGACTGCCATCCCTTCCAGGCGGTTTTTTGAAAATTTTAAGATCAGAGCCGCAATCCATATGCCCTGCAGAGTCCCCGCAAGCGCGAGCACTCCTGTCATTTGCAGTGAAATGGAAGTCAGGCGAAACAGCGGAAGTAACACAAGCGTACACACAAACGCAGTAGCAGCCGGGAATCCCATTCTTGAGACCAGATAGCCCCTTTTCATCAAAGGCGTTACCAAAAAGGCATTCACGATCTTTTCATCCCGTTCATCTAAAAGAAGCATAACGGCAGAAAAACACAGCAGGATCGGTGCGATCATAACATAAGCAATATCAATGAGCGCATAATATGGGGAAATACACACGCTCCGATGAAGCCCTGCACACAACGCCTGCTCCAGGTGCGGCACACCAAAACGGAACAAAACTCCCGCAAGAACCGGTGCAATGCAAGCCGCAAGCAGCATCTTATCTTTTTTTAAGACATCAAACATCTGTTTAAAACTGTTCCAGTAAATTTCCATCTTATCTTTCTCCCTTTTTCCCGCTGCATCCATACCACAGTTTTCTGACACTGTTTTCCGCTGCCACCGCAAGTAACAATGTGAGTGCGCCCACTTCCAGCCACTGGACTCCGTTTATTTTTTCTCCACCGATCAGATGAAAACAGATCACCGTAGGATAATAAGCCAATACGCTTTGTCTAATCCCTGAGATGGAAAAGATCACCGGCACAAAACCTGCCAGTTCTATCGGGACTGTGGCAAGCACAAACTGATTCAGATCCCGGATCTTTGTCGCGACAATCAGCCCGAAAAATGAGAAGATCATTTCCGAAAAAACAACTCCGCAAAAATACCCGACCGTCAGCCCGCTTCGATCCACCGAAAGCTGCAGGATCAGGGCTGCCACTGTTGCAATGACGCCAAGGGAAACTGCCTTTCCCGCCACATATTCCCGGATTCTGACCGGAGAAACAAAAATTGCGCGCTCCAGATGCTGACTTCTCTCCAGCAAAAGGATCGCCCCCATAAAATACAGTCCCATTGCCGCCGGATCGGTAAAGATCAAAAGTTCTGCCACTACTTTTTTTAAGTCCGCCGGGATCGCATGCAAAACTGCCAGATACAGGATCGTAAGCATCAGATACAGCAGATAGATTCCCGTCCTTCTCTGAAAATACATATCATTTTTTATAATTCCCAAAACTCTGCTCATCCTCTTTTCTCCTTTATCCCAGACTTTCTCCGGTAAGTTCTACAAATATATCATTTAATGTAGGTTCACTGCTGTGGATGGAACGCAGTCTGCCTGCCCGGATCAGTTCCAGCAGCTTTTGCTCGTTTCCGATCTCTTCCAGCCTGCATTCCGCCGTCTGTTCCCCATGTTCTTCCCAGGTATAGGTCACCTTCTTCGCCCCTTTTTCCATGATCAGATGATGCGGACTGTCGAGCGCACATATTTTTCCATTCACAATAAACGCGACGCGGTCACAAAGCTCTGTCGCATCCTGCATATTGTGTGTGGTTAAAAGGATCGTTTTTCCACGTTTCTGTTCCCCTTTGATCAGCTCTTTCATTTTTTTGCTGTTTGCCGGATCCAGCCCGCTGGTCGGTTCATCCAGATACAGGATTTCCGGGTCATGCAGGATCGCCTTTATGAAATTCACTCTTGACCGCATGCCCTTTGAGTAAGACTCCAGACGTTTATCTGCGTCCGCAAGCAGCCCTACCGCGTCAAGCAGTTTTTCAATGTCGCGTGTTCCGTTTTTATACAGAGAACCAAAGAACTTTAAATTTTCCCGTGCCGTCAGTTTTTCGTACATCGTTGAATATTCAAAATCAACCCCGATCTTTTCATAAAAGTCCCGGTCAAAACACCGGCACTCCACACCCGCAACAGATGCGCTCCCCTCATAACCGGTCAGCATTCCGGTCAGCACTTTCTGCAATGTACTCTTCCCCGCGCCCGACGACCCGAGAAAACCGAATATCTCACCCTTTTTCACAGAAAAACTCATATCGGTAATGATGTTTTTTCCTCTCTCATATCCCACGGTCAAATGTTCTACCTGAATCATCATCCTCTTCCTTTCTGACTGTTTTTAGTGTTTTAGTCAAAATAATGGTAAAATATAATTACAGCCAGATCTGACTGTAATTATGTTTCTTACGCTAATATCTGCATCAGTACGCCGCCAATCAGCAGGCGCAGCCCTTTCTCATAATCCTCCGGGGCTATTTTATCCCGCTCCAGCGTTGCGAAATATATTGCATGAAATGCCGCCGTTACCGCGCCGATATCCACACCATCACACAATGGGATCTGCGCAAACAGCCGGCTTATTTCCACGGTATCTTCCTTTTGGTGCGCCGCGATCTCCTCCGCCGGAATCTTTTTCGTCAGAAGATTCATTTCCTCTGAATTTAAGATCTGTAAGACGGGCATCTCTTCCGCCATCTGATAAAATCCAAGGAAAAGATCTGTGAGCGCATCGAGCGTATCCCCTGTGAGATCGACCGCTGCCACCTTCTCTGCCATTTCCCGCTCCATCTGTTCATGCGCCACAAGGATCACTTCCCACAGCAGGCGCTCCTTGGATTCATAAAAAAGATAAAACGTCCCTTTGGGAATCCCAACCCGCTTTACCAGCTCATCCACGGTCGTTTTTTTGATCCCATACTGCGCCATACAATATCCGGCTTCTTCCATCAGCCGTCTTTTAATCTCATCTTTTTCCTGGTTTGTATAACACTTTGGCATACCATTTGTTCCTTTTTTTGACTAATTCATTATTTTTAGTCATTATAAATCAGGACATCCACTCTGTCAATCCTTTTCTTCTCACCAGCCCATCTTCCCAAGCCATGCTTCGACGCATTTCATCCGTTCCATGTCAGTCTGCTTTTTTTGATCCGAAAGCTCTAACTCCCCGCGGATCTTTCCATCTAAAAGATACAGGATCCTCCCGCATCTTGCCGCCACTCTGCTGCCATGTGTCACCATAAGGATCGTTGTCCCGGCGCTGTTTAATCTCTCAAATTCATCCATGACTTCTCCCGCCGCGCTCATGTTAAGTGCCCCGGTCGGCTCATCCGCAAACAGGATCTTTGGCGCGTTTATCATGCTGCGGCAGATGCACGCGCGCTGCAGCTGTCCGCCGGACACCTGCGTGATGTCCCGCTCCGCCAGTTCTTCGATGGAAAGTTTTTTCATCCAGTTTTTTGCGTCCCAGATGAGCACATCCTTTGATCTGCTTTTGGTTCCTTTTCCTTTTTGTGCCTGCACCGCCGGCAGTAAAATATTATCGATCAGGTTCAGATTGGAAAGCATGTTCATCTGCTGGAACACAAATCCCATCTGGTTCAGCCGAAGCGCCGCCTTTTCATCCTCCGGGAGACCCGCGATCTCTGTTCCGTCCAGCCATACCTCTCCCGCCGTCGGCTGATCGAGTCCCGCGATATTATATAAAAGTGTGGACTTTCCGGAGCCGGACGGCCCCATGACCGCCACCATCTCCCCGGCTTCCACGGCAAAGGAAACCCGGTGTAAGATCCCATCTTTGCATAAATTCTTTACTTCAAGCAGTTTTTTCATGTCTTACTCCTTTCCGATACAGCACTCAAATGCTCTGATATTCTTTATTTCCCATATTCCCGCTTCCACTGCTGCCACTGCCGCAAACGACAATGTCACAGGGATTAAAAAGCACACCATCCGCCAGTCCGTGACAAAGGAAAATCCTTCTGCACCAAACGAAGTTAAAATGCTTCCGCACAGCTTTTCCCCGCAGGTGTTTCCGAAAAGGATCCCCGTCACGATCCCGAAGAATGCAGGCAGAAATCCACGGATCCGGTAACTTCTTTTTATATCCCTGCTGCAAAATCCAATGGCTTTTTTTAAAGAAATGTCGTAGCGGTTCTTTTCTATGGTCAGCCGCAGAAACAATGCTGTCACCACAAACAGGATTCCCGCCGATATACCGCCGGCCACAACTGCCGCCAGTTTGATCTCCTTTAGCGTCTGTCCATATGTTCCCTTCACATAATCCGCAATGTCCGTTACTTTGATTTCCGGATACTGATACCTTTTTATCCAGGTTTTTTCAGCAACATGATCCTTTAAGGAAACATAAAAAACACTCCACATAACCGGTGCTTTTTCATCCGCTATCCGGCATGTCTTCGCTGTTTTTCCGCCATTGGTGATATCCGGATATATCCCGCACACCGTGTAGGTTTCTGCCCCATTTTCCGTATTGAGTAATAAATGGTCTCCCACTGTAAGGCCGGTTTCTTTTGCATTCAGCGCAGACAACGCGATCTGTCCCTTTTCTTTGGGCGCCCCGCCTTTTTCATAACGAACCGGAAACACGCTGTGATCGCCTTCTTCCACCATAAAACCGAACGTACTGCCATCCGGCAGACACATGGAATACGATCTTGTTTTTAACACCACATACTTTTCTACATCCGCATCACCTGCAAGCTGTTCTGCCATCCGCGCCGTCACTCCGGCAATATCGTCCGTCTGCCGGATATCCATGCGAAGTCCGGCATCCCCGATTCCCATATAGGTCACAAACTTTGGAGAAGCTAATGTGTGATGCAGATTTCCCGGCACCAGCATCAAAAACGCGCATGCTGCCGCTATCGCCGCGATCAGCAGATACCTTCGGTTTTCCCTGCTTTTTCTCTGTTCTGGAACATCATACATACAGGAAAGTACCGGCAGTTTTTCCATCTTTTTTAAAATACGCCGTATCGCAAGAAGCAAAATTCCCTCTGCCAGCACCACAGCAAGAACTGCTCCTGCCATCGTCTCGAAACGGATCGCTGCGCCGCCATACAACTGCTGCATCTGTGCAGTCAGTGGTTTTTGTACCAGACCTGCCGCAAAAAGTCCAAACAGTGCTCCTGCTGTGGATAATAACACATATTTTGCAAACCAGAGTCCCCGGATCTGGCTTTTTGCCATACCGATCGCACGGAGCATCCCCATCTCCTTTCGTTCCCTTTCCATGCGGGTCAAAAGCAGAAATCGGATACAGATCACAGATATCAATACCGCCACCACACTAACTAACAAAATGACAAAGATCATCATCCCGTCGGATAACGCATTCATCATGCGGATCAGCGGCTTTGTAACTGCGGGACCGTTATCCGGAAGTCCCGCCTCTTTATACGCATGCTCAAACTCCCCGGTATCGGTTCCTTCCTCGAAACGGAATTCGATCAGATATTCCTCTGTTCCCGTTTCGCGCATGCTTTCATAATCTGTCTCATTTACCAGAAAACGTTTGGAAGATGCCATCATGGAATTCATCTGGGAATCACGGATAAACCCGGCAATCGTAAATTTCCGGTTTCCGATCTGCATGGTATCCCCTTCAGAAAGTTCATACTGCGCCTTATAACAAATTGGAACAAAAACTTCTCCGGAATGCACTTCCGGAAGTTCATTGGTAAGGTCAACCAGATAGTCGAATGTCTGCCCCTGCATGGACAGGCCATTATCCTGCGTACTGTCCGCCAGCGAATGTTCTCCCAGACTGATCTTACTGTTTTCCAGATTTAAAAAAGGCATGACCTGCCAGTCTTCCACCTCCGGGTGCACCTCTGCGAACGCACTTATTTCTTCTTCCTTTACAGTTCCCGCATGCATCTGCAAAAAATCCGGTGTCTTTGCCTGCTCCATCAACGTTTGAATGGAAGACAGCAGAGAAATGGATAAAACCGCTGTCAGGGCAAACAACATGGCGGAGACCGTCATAAATGCCACCGTTGCTGCGGTAAACAGTCTGTTTTTTCTGATATCGTTTAAGATCAGTCTTTTTCGCATACACTGCTCCTTTCCAGTTCGCGGATACTCTTAATTGGATACAGGCATCCTGCCGTTACGACAAGGAGCAGACCGGCTGCCATCACCACGACCGCTGCGCCTCTCCCCACACCGATACTAAATTTCTCTGCGATTCCATCTGCGACAATTCCTGAAATTCCATAAGCCACGACATAACCGATCTGCGAAAGAAACCCGATCACGCCCCAGGCGCGCCCCTGCAATTCATCCGGGATATTGGTGCGCACCAGATAATCCAGACAGTTATTCGCAAACGGCAGTGCCGCAAAAAACAGGAAACCGAACACACAGATAACGATGATATTTTCCTTTAATCCAAAACCGATCATACCTGCTCCTGCAAATATAAGGGCAGCCGAAAGCACCTTCACATAATGTTTCCGGATACCACGTACTCCTAAAAATACGCTGGATACTAGCATTCCTGATGCGCAGAGCGTTTCTGTCACTCCAAGTGTGGTACTTCCTGCAAAATCCAGGATCATTGGCTCAGCAAGGATCTGCAGAACTCCCATAAAACAGGTGATCACCGAAGACACTAAAATCAGCATAAATACGCCTTTTCTGTCTGTGATCGCCCGAAATCCTGTCTTCAAGCTCTCCCCAAATGATTCCCGGCTTTCTTTTTTCGATGTATGGATCGCTCTTTTTACAACCGCCGTTGAAGTAACGGTAAGGAAAAAGGTACTGATATCGATCACTAACAGCAGTTTTATATCACTGACCACGAGCAGTACCCCCGCAAGTACCGGCGAGATCAGGTATCTGGCGCTTCCTGCGATACTGACCATTCCGCTTGCCCTGGAATATTCTTCCTTTGTCAGAAGATCCGTAACCGTTGCGCGGTAAGACGGCTCAAGCAGGGAAGAAAAGACTGAACTTATCACCACGCCGATACAGATCTGATAAAGTGCCGCCTCTCCCTGCAGCATACAGATCAATATGTAAAGGATACCGATCGCCGAACAGCCATCTCCAAGCATCATGAGCACTCTCCTGTCATACCGGTCCGCAAGCACACCCGCCGGAACACTCAGTAATAACGTTGGCAGAAAGGCTAACAGTGTGACAAGCGCCGTACTCGCGGCACTGTTTGTCTGCGCAAATACATAAACTCCAAGTCCAAAGCTCGTAAGCCCGCCGCCGACTGCGGAAACCAGCTCTCCCGACCACAGCAGCAAAAATTTTTTGAAATTACTATTCTGATGTTGCATCCTACATCTCCTCCTCGTTCTATCGACCGTCAGTCTGTCGGTAATGTTTTAAAAAAGAAAGGAACCATGTCTGTTCCTGTCTCTTACATAAATTATAATGATCCGTTTTTTTCAAAGACCGGCAGGATCACATCCCACATACTGCCGCGTTCCATACCGAACAGCCGCTCCGTATTGTAAATAAATGCATCGATCTTTTCTGCTCTCTCCGCCTCGCTGTATTCCATAAGATCATCAAATGCCGTATTCGAATATAGCATGACCATCTCGATCGCCTCCGCCGGATATTCTGTATGACAGAGCCCCTGCTCTATCCCTTCCCGTAAAAGACCGGTCAGCATGGGATTTACCCCGCTTAACAGTTTTTCCTGCAGTTTCTGGTGCATTAAGGCATTTTGCGGACGATGTACCTGTTTCATAACTTCCCGCCCGGCCTCGTTGTTTACATTAAGTGCCATGATGGTAAGCGTGATCCGCTGTAAAACCGGTATCTCGCTTTTGGCTGCGATCGCAGATGCTCTCGCCAATAACTGCTCTGTCATCCGTTCGATCATTGCATCTAAAATGTCCTCTTTGGATTTAAAATGATAATACAACGTCCCGCGCGCGATCCCGATTTCCTCTAAAATATCGTTCGTACTGGTATTGTCAAATCCCTTTTCTCCAAATAGACGCTCTGCCACGTCTAAGATCTCGTTTCTTCTTTCTTCTGCTTCCTTTACTACCCGCATGTTTTCACCATTTCTTTTATCCCGGTTCAAAATCGGATTTTGTAACCGACAATCTGTCGGTAAGTAATATAACATGTTCCAGAATAAAAGTCAAACTGATTTTTTCTTTTATTCTTGACATTTTTCTGTTTTCTGCTATATTAACATTTGCATATAAATAGTTTGTATACAAACTATTTGTACGCAAATAATCAAGGAAAGGAAATCAAACCTTACTTTTATGAAAGATTCTTTACACTATAGACTGCGCGCCTGCCATCTGAGCTGTCAGAAAAGGATTGTGCAGGACTTAAAAAACGAAACCGATCTAAAACCCGGAGAACCCAAAATTTTAGAATTCCTTGCAGAGCATGAACCATGCGAACAAAAAGAGATCGCACACGGTTGCGATCTGGATTCTGCCTCTGTGACCGGGATCTTACGACGCATGGAAGACCGCGGCTTAATTCACCGTGAAATGAAAGATGGTAACCGCCGCTCTCTTTATGTCTCCATGACACCGCTTGGCAGATCCCGTCTTTTACATGTAGAACAGACTTTTGGCAAAATCGATGAAATAGCACTCTCCGGCTTCTCTGCCAAAGACCGCGAAGCTTTTTTTCATATGTTAGATCTTGTATACCGTAATTTAAAAAAGGAGGATTTATTTTGAACCACACAGAAGTTACAGAAAAAAATGACAATATAAAGATCCGGCTGGTCGTCTATCTGATCGGCCTGTTCATCATGACGCTCGGCATATCCATGTCGGTAAAATCAAACCTCGGTGTATCACCGGTCAGCTCGATCCCCTACACGATCACCTGTATCACCGGACTTGAAATGGGAAAAGCAACGATCCTGTTTCACATCGTGCTCGTAGCGCTCCAGTTTGTGATCCTGCGCGGTGCGTTCCAGATCAAGAGTCTGCTCCAGGTCGTAGTCGGCATTATCTTCGGCTACTTTACCACGTTCTCGAACTATCTTTTCTCGTTTCTCCCGACACCGGACAATCTTGTGATCCGGCTTTTTATGATGCTTTTCAGCACGGCGCTGATTGCTGTCGGCATCTTTTTTTACCTGCCTGCGGATATCATGCCGCTCGCCGGAGAAGGCGCCATGAAAGCGGTCGCTGACGTGACACATATTCCTTTTAATAAGGTAAAGATCGGATTTGATGTCTCGATGGTCACCATCTCCCTCATCTCATGCCTCATCGTCTTAAAAACGCTCGGCTCGGTCGGGATCGGAACCGTCATCGCCGCTTTGCTTGTCGGAATGATCCTTGGCGTGGTCACGAAGTTTTTCGGCGAAAAACGGGATCGTCTGCTGCGTCTTTGTTAAAACGTTCCTGCCGCTTCCTGGTATCCCTTATGATAGCGCGAACCCTTGCGAGTTCCTCACAGATCACCCGGTCTTTGCACGCCGCATTGATCTTTAACATCGGGGAATCACAGAGTGGAAAATACTTTTCTTCAAAAACTCTGCGCATGGGTGCCTGGTTTAATATGTTTTTGGTGCAGCCCTGCCGGTAAGCTTCTTTTGTACAAAACAAAATAAAGTTTTCCGCCGCTGCGCCATCTGCTGGGATCTGTACCCGGGCGTATGGATTTTCCAGACAGATCTGCGCAAACAAATACGGCATCACAAAAACAGAGCCATAGGTATTTCCCGCTTTTCCGATATGCCGGATCGTCTCGATCGGCGCAGCACAGCAATTTATATTTTCTACAAATGCCCGCACGGCTTTCTCCCCAAATTTCCGGTACAGATATACCGGGATCAGCGGATCCATATCATCCATCTGTCCGATCAGGCAGATCTCCCCACGATAAGAAACATCGGTGAGCGCCTCGTAGGTCTCCGGCAGCTTTCGTTTTCCAAGCCGCTTTTTATCTATGACCATCACTTCTGGAAAATACGCGTAATTCTCCCTGTGGCAGTATGCCTCCGGCACCAGCAGGCGGTCTTTGAATTTCCGGTGCGCGCACTCTCCAAATCCCATCGCAAGATATGCGCCCGGGATCTTTTGCAGCGGCATGTTCATGATCATATCCTCCGCGTCTGCTCCGCCCGCCGGTTCCGCCGGGATATACGCCTGATATTTATAGCCGGTCTGCTGATACAGTTTTTTGATCTGTTCGTAACAGCTGTTACGAAATGTCGTCTTGATCGGACTGGGCAGATCCGCCCACAGATCATAGGATGCCCTGTGGCTGTTCCATAATATTTTCCCCATTCCGTATTTTCCCCCGAATCATCTTCATTTTCTGGTTTACTTCTTCCAGATACACTTTCCATTCTTTCTCGCACGCGCTGCGCTGCTGCAGCTTTGCGATCCCACCGTTGCGGATCACGATCCTCTTTTCACAGGAAAGTGCGATCAGCGGATCGTGTGTGGAAATAAGCACGATCTTTTCCTTTCCCGCCAGAAGACGGATCACTTCCTCGCAGTCGATCCCGGCATTCTCCGGTTCATCGATCAGAACGACCGGCGCGTCGGATATATAGGCTATGTCCGCGATCATCAGCGCTCTCGACTGTCCACCGCTCAACTGCGTGATATAGGATTCTCTGGTAAACGGTTCCCCCGCAATGGAATTCGCGCATGCGAGGATCCGGTCGATCTGTGCTTCCACGCGTTCTTTCTCTTTTTCCGGCGTATGGCAGGAAATATGGATCTGCAGAAATTCCGCGCAGGTCAGCTCCATCACATAATTCATCGTCTGGGAGAGATACGCGCAGAAATGATTTTCCCAGACCTCGCGCTGCTTTTCTCCGACCGGTCTGCCATTCATCCAGATCCTGCGCCCTGTGACGGTATCCCCATCGGCAATATATTCAATATCCTCCAGAAACCGGGATTTTCCGGATCCGGTCTTTCCGACCACACAGACGACCTCACCCCGGTGAAGACAGACCTCTTTTTGTTCCGCCTGTCCGTTTTTGTCATGACCGCCGACAATGGTGATCGTCTCGATTTTTTCCGGTGTCTCGTCCTTTGTATCTCCGGTGTCTGCCATACAGGTTTTTACTTTTTCATAGAGTTCCTGCCTTGTCGTGCCGCGATCCCGGAACACATGATCCGGAAATGCCGCAATCAGTTCTTTCACTGTCACATCCGGATAAATGACCGGAATTTCAAACTGTTTGAATAATTCCAAAACTTCGGTATATCTGGTACAGATCTGTTCTGCCGGAAGATTTTCAAGCTCATTCTTCCAGCATTCCTGCTTTGATTCTGGTGACTGCATCATTTCCTCCTACTTTTGTCTGACCCGCACAGTATGTGCAGACGGCAGCCGGCATGGTAAATCTTAAATACTTGTCGGTGATTGCCTGTATTTCTCCGGTTGTCTGCAAAATCTGATCGAGTTTATAAATTCCCTGTCCGTTTAAGCCATTTACAAAAAAGACACGCGCTTTCCGGTTTGCCTTTTTGACATTGTAAAGAAAGATCTCCCGCTCTGTCGGAGAAACCAGATCTCCCTTTGTGATCACGACATAATCCGCGTACCAGAGCATCGGTCCGATCTTAAACGGTGCGGAGATCCCGGACAGACAGTCGATCACGCAGACCGCCGGGATATCCCGGATATGCGGCGAGCATCTGCCACAGAGTCCTGCACTCTCCGTAACTAACATATCCGCGCCGCGGTCTCTGGCCCACGCATAGGCCTGTTCGATGGACTGCACAAAAAAATGATCCGGGCAGGTATTCCCGGACAAATATTTAACCGTCGGAATGCCTGCCCTTTCATAGATCTTATCATCTTCACTTGAAATACAGTCCAGCTTCATGACCGCAGCATGGATGCCCTGCTCTTTTAAATTCTGCACTGCCTTCATGATCACGGCTGTCTTTCCGCATGCATGTGCGCCTGCAAACGTTACTACCCTCATGGTCTTCCCTTTCTTCTTTTCCTTTTTCTAATTTAAAGCAGATTCAACGGAACCACACAGTTGTATTCACGTTCATCCAGCGTAAAATTATCAATATGGACACGCACGGAAAACGATTTTTCCATGTTCGGCTCGTTAATGACCTCTGCCGCATTTCCATAAAAATTCGTGCCATCGCGGTTTAGGATCAGCGCCTTGTTTGAGATCTTTAACGCATGATCCGGATAATGTGTGTTTACGATCGCCGAGATATTCTTTTCTCTCGCCAGTTTTTCAATGGTCTCCAAGATAATGAGCTGGTTCTTAAAATCCAGGTTGGATTCCGGCTCATCCAAAACCAGCATATTCGGATGGATCGTCAGCGCCCGCGCGATCAGAACCATCTGCAGTTCTCCACCGCTCATTTCGGAACAGATCTTATCTTTTAAATAAGTAATTCCAAGATCCTCCAGAGCCTGCTCCGCGATCTCACGGTCCTCTTTGGTCGGCTGTGAAAAAGTGCCAAGATGCGCGCTTCTTCCAAACATGACCATGTCCAGTACCGAAAATCCGAAGGTGGAGCCTTTTGCCTGCGGCACATAGGCGATCTTCTGCCATACTTCTTTATGCCTGATCTGTGAAAGTTCCACATCATCGATATAGGTGCCGCCCTTTTCCCAGTGGAGCAGCCCCATCATGCACTTTAAAAGCGTTGTCTTTCCCACACCGTTAGAGCCAAGTACGGAAAGGATCTCGCCGTCCTCAATGGAAAAACTGATATCGTTTAATATCTTTCTGTTCTTATAGCCAAAACTGCCATTTCTCACTTCAAATCTCATGCCCAAGATCCTCCTGTCTTTTTCAGCAGAACGATAAACACCGGTGCTCCGATGATCGCCGTTAAAATAGAGATCGGGATCTCCGATGCGGTTGCGCTCCTTGCAAAGGTATCCATGACGATCATAAAGAACGCGCCTAGGCTGATGCTGACCGGGATCACCTTGCAGTTATTGTTTCCGCGCATCATTCTTGAAATGTGAGGTACCAAAAGTCCTACCCAGCCTACCTGTCCACACATGGACACACAGGATGCGGTGATCATGGATGACGCTAGGATAAATGCCACCCGCAAAATCTTCACATTCACTCCCAGGGATCTCGCCTCATCTTCATTGAACGATAGGATGTTAAGTCTCCAGCGCAGTGCAAAGATGATAATGATCCCTATCACAATAAAGGGAATGCCCATCACCAGATTTTTATAGTTTGCCCTCGACATACTTCCCATCAGCCAGTAAGTAATGACCGGCAGTTCATCCTGTGGATCTGCCACATATTTCATCAGTGATACCAGTGCTTCAAACACCGAGGATACCACAAGACCGGCAAGCACAATCATGACAATGCTGCCACGTCTGCTGCTGCGCCCGATCAGAAATGTGATCAGACACGAAATCAAGCCAAAAATCAGTGCCATTCCCTGTATGCCGATCATATTTCCACCGACAAGCATGGCAAGTACCGCTCCAAAGGATGCTCCACTCGCCACTCCAAGTGTATCCGGCGTTGCAAGCGGATTCGAAAAAAGTCCCTGAAATGCTGCACCGGCGCAGGAAAGTCCTGCGCCAACTACTGCAGCAAGGATAATTCTCGGCAGTCTGACGTTAAAGATGACCGTATATGCCGTATTATCCACTTTTGCATTTGTAAATTTGGAAAACAGCGTTGTCACTGTCTCTGACACCGACATCGAATATCTGCCGATGCCCAGACAGATCAGCGCCGCAAGAAACGGCAAAATTCCAAGGATGATATAAAAAATTGTGTTTTCTGCTGTCTTTTTTCCTTCTTTTTGCATAAATAAACTTCCTTACTGTCCGGCTGCTGCGCTTGCCGGATGATAGATCGTATCTACATCTTCATCGGTCAGTTCTACGTTGTAATATTTCTGGTAGTAATCTTTGATCTCCTGATCCATGTCAATGTCCGCAAATGCTTCCGGCTGAATGGTCTTTGCCAGCCATTTTAATACCAGCGGAGTGTCAGATGCAGGCGGGAACCAGCGGTACATTCCAAGCGGGAATTTGTATACCTGTCTGTTCTTTACTGCAGTTACATTGCTCCAGTCATCCTGTGCGATCGTGTTGTTGTAAAGGTCATCCGGCTGATATGGAGTAAAGTTGGTAAGCAGGATGATATCCGGATCCCACTCATAGATCTGTTCCATGTTGATCTCCGGTGTTCCCTGCAGATCCTGTGCCACGTTGATACCGCCGGCTGTTTCGATCCAGTACTGTCCGAAGAATCCGGAGCCGGATGTCTTGATCACACCATCACTGTAGTTAAATAAAACTAACACCTTCGGCTTGTCCTCATCCGGAATCTCTTTTGTCACTGCTGAGATTTCGGATGCTACCTGTCTGCCGTACTCGATGATCTCATTGGATTTTTCTTCTTCCCCGTAGATCTGGCCGAGCAGGGCGATCCAGTCCGCATAGGTCTCCACGCAGTCATATCCTGCGTTGCTGGTAGAAAATCCAACTGCCGGGATTCCGGCGTTGTCATACATTTCACGCTCTTCGGTATTTGCTGCCGCATAGAATACAACATCCGGCTTCATCTCAAGCAGACGCTCGATATTTACTTCTCCGTTTTCTACGAAGCTGGTATCCGCATTTTCAAGTTCCGGGAAAACGTTGATCAGATAAGAGTTTTCCGCTGCTGCCATGGAGCTCGGATGGATTCCGATCACGTCATCTGCGGATCCTTTAAACAGGCAGTAAACAGATGGCAGTGGCAGGATGGATGAAATAACGACCCGGTGGATCTCCTTTGGCAGTGTTACCTCTGCTCCGGTATCATCCACGATCACTCTGGTGTCCCCATCCGTGTCATTGGCTGCTGTCTGCATGGTAGACGCTTCCTCTGTCTGGATCTCCGCCTGTGTAGATGCTTCCTTTGTGTCACTCTCCGCTGCTGTCTGTCCGCAGCCCGCAAAACTTGCGACGAGCATTGCAGACGCGCTGAGCATCGCGATTAACTTTTTCATTCTTTTCCTCATTTTTTTCTTCCTCTCTTTTTTATTTGCACTGCCTCATTATGAGACAGAAGCTATCTCTTTTATAAAATCTTCCATGTCATCTCCCAGATATTCCCGGTATGCATTCCAGTGGACTTTGCTTGACACCGCCGCATGCGGCAATGCAAAAAACACAGGATGTCTCTCCCGAAACAGCTTTTTAACCTCCGGATCCGCCACAATGACATCATAATCTTCCTTATTTAATATCTTTCTTGTCATCGCTTCATCTTTTAAGTGCAGATCCCCGGCTCTTTGCAGTTCTTTTTCCAGTCCGAAAAAAGACGCGACTGTCACATTGGTGCATCCGTTCTCTTCTAATTTTTCCCTGAGAGAATTTGCCATGATCTGTTCATGGATGATCAGTATCCTGCGCGAACAGGAGTTTTTCTGTTCTTTTTCCTCCTGCTCCCCTCTTATCTTCTTTAAGAGATTTTCGCCATCTCCGAGCGGAACCCCGCAGATATAAGGAATCTGATACTTGCGTTTCAGATATCTGGCAGCCTCAAGCCCGCAGCGCGATACCACAATATTAAGATCTGCCGACGGGCACTTCTCAATCTGTTCCACCGACAGTCCCATTGCAAAGTCTGCCGTGATCTCAAAACCGTTTTCCCGTATAAATGTAAGGATGCGGTTACAGTTTCCGGTATTTCCGACATCCAACGGGATCATGCCAAGCAGGTTCACGCTTTTTTTCGCGCCGTCCTCTTTTTTCACCGGCTTTTTGGCAAACCGTCTGATCAGCTTTACAAAAACATCGGACGCGCCTTTGTCATAATATTTTTCTCCGGTGGTGTTGATCCCAAAGCTCGGAACCCCTGTCATATTCTCCGTTTCATACGCCATACCCTCCAGGTCGATACCGATCACCATCGGCACCGGGCTTCCCAGATAGGCGATCACCTTCGGATTTAAGATATTTGCGGCATCCACCGTTCTTTTGATGTACGCCTCGTCATTTCCCATAACCGCATCGATCCTGCGCAGTCCGGAACAAAACACCGCCGACTTGGAACCGATCCATCTCGGCTCGTCATAACCGGTATAATTTCCAGTACAGCCGGACGCGTCATGCATCACGATAATGCCGCCCAGATCAAAGAACGCAGATGCGGCGCCGGAATAGTCCGGTGCAAAAGGTGGTAAATCAATACATAGTCTGCTCATATTATCAGTCCCGCCCCCTCGATCATTTTATTTACATCCGCTTTGGTCAGGAACGCATCCTGCATCCGGTTCATCAGTTCCATGACACCGGAATAACCAAACAGTCCCTCATCCTCAACCAGTTCGACCAGTTTTTTGGATTTTGTGATATATCCGCAGTCAAACCCGATGCAAAGATATTCTTCGCCTTCATGCGGATACTGCACCGACTGCGGATGCATCGGATCTGTAAATACGATATCCGGCACCATCTCTTTTAGTTTTTTTGCACTTTCCTTTTCAAAAGCCGGGATCCCATTGCTTGCGACCAGACCGACTTTAAATCCGTATTCCGTCAGAGCGAGCGCCAGATTAAAAGGTCTTAATACCGCCTGATAATCCACTGCAACCGGATAATCGCCGATCACAGCAAGCGTTTCTGTTATCTTTTCCTCTGCTTTTTTGCGAAACTCTGCCGCCGCTTCCGTAAGATCGGTATTCAGCTGTTTCGAAAGTTCGGCATACATCTCATCGATCTCGTCCAGCCGATAGCTTCTCAAATGCCTCAGCCACGGAATTCCTAACTTCTTTTCCATTTTCTTTGCCGCAGCAAGTACGACCGGCGAGATCACAAGGTTCAACTCCGCCTTTGCCATTTCTTCAAATTCCGCATAGTCCCGGCACGCGGAAAGAACGCCAAGTTCATAGCCCGCCTGCTGCAGTACCGCGCGGATATCATCCGTCTCTTTCTGCGGAACATTGCACCCGAGCAGATTTACCTGCTTTTTTTGCTCCAACGCCGGCTCCAAGAGACTGTACATATTGATCTGCACCGTGATTCCCGGCGGCAGCGTCGTATCCAGCGAGATCGGATTCATCGTACAATGTCTGAAGTGGGTATCCGGATAGAGTTCCCCAAGCCGCTTTAAGATCGGTTCATGGTCTGTTCCAAGCAGGTCATCCAGACACGCCGTAAAAACAAACAGCACTTTCGGCTGCTTTTCCAGTGCCTCAAACAGCTCGTTTACTCCATCTACGATCAGCTCTTCAAATTCACCGGAAACAATATCCGCTTCCGTGATAAAGAGATAGGAGATCCGGTCTTTGATCCCGTTCATCTCACCGCCGAGCGCTCCATGGCGCCCACAGGCAAACGGGCATACAAATAACTGATGGCTCTCCGGAACCTGTGCGGCGATCCGCACGATCCCCCATCCGCCGTGCGCGGCAGATACATAATGAAGTGTTTTTTCTCCGTAACAGTCGCAGCCATTCATCATTCCTCGTCCTCCGTTGTCACTTCTAAGATCTGTTTTGCCAGATTCCGGTAGCACTCCGCCATGTGTGATTCCGGCAGCGCTTCCACCACTGTTTTTCCCTGGTTTTCCGCTTTCTGGACCGCACTGTCCCTCGGCAGCGTGTAGATAATGTCTCCGCCGATCTCTTTTAACGCTTTTCTTACCGTATTTTCCTCATCCGGGACATTTCTGGAATTTAAAATCACTCCCGCATAATGCGCATAACCTCTTTTTCCGAAGTTCTTTACTGCGCTCGCAATGTTGGAAGCCGCATATAAGGACATCATTTCTCCCGATGTCACGATGACGACATCCTTCGCGTAACCGCCGCGGATCGGCATGGCGAAACCGCCACAGACCACGTCACCAAGCACATCATATAAAATGATGTCCGGCTTACAGACATCATAAGCCTCAAGCTCCTCTAATTTTTCAAATGCCGTGATGATCCCTCTTCCCGCACATCCGATTCCCGGTGTCGGGCCTCCCGCTTCCACGCACCATACATTTCCATAGCCGCGGTAAAGCACATCATCCACTGCAAGGTCATCGCCTTTTTCCTTGATCGCATCCAAAACCGATGTGATCCGTTTTCCTGCTGTCAGGTTTTTGGTGGAATCCGCCTTTGGGTCGCAGCCGATCTGTAATACCCGGTATCCCAGATCCGAAAACGCCGCCGCCACATTGGAGGTCGTTGTCGACTTTCCGATTCCGCCCTTTCCGTAAATTGCAATTTTTCTCATGCTTCTCTTCCTCTTTTTTGTTACTTCTGGTTAGTTTGCATTATCTTTGGTTAGTTTAGTCTTACTTTGCATATTCTAGTGATAAAAACACTCTCTGTCAATCTGTTTCCGCGATAAAAAATCTCATTTACTTCCGGGAAAATATCTGATTTCAGATAAATGAAAAAATGCCCTCGATTTTTTGTTGATTTTATAACCCAATAATGTATAATAATTATGATAAGGGCAGTTTAAGGTATTACTTATTTACTAATTTTTAAGAAAAGAGGTTAAATTAAGATGGCAAAAATTGATTTAAGCAAGTATGGCATTTCCGGAACCACCGAAATTGTGTACAACCCTTCTTACGAAATGTTATTTGAAGAAGAGACCAAAGCGGATCTGGAAGGTTTTGAAAAAGGACAGGTCAGCGAACTTGGTGCTGTCAACGTTATGACAGGTATCTACACCGGTCGTTCCCCGAAAGACAAATTCATCGTAGAAGATGACAATTCCAGAGATACCGTATGGTGGACTTCTGATGAATATAAGAATGATAACCATAAAGCTACTCCGGAAGCATGGAAAGCAGTAAAGGACATCGCTTTAAAAGAGCTTTCTAATAAGAGACTTTTCGTTGTAGACGCATTCTGCGGCGCAAACAAAGATACCCGCATGGCTATCCGTTTTATCGTTGAAGTTGCATGGCAGGCACACTTTGTTACCAACATGTTCATCAAACCGACTGCAGAAGAACTTGAGAACTTCGAGCCGGATTTCGTTGTTTACAACGCTTCCAAGGCAAAAGTTGAAAACTACAAAGAATTAGGCTTAAATTCTGAAACCGCTGTTGTATTCAACATCACAAGCCGTGAACAGGTTATCATCAATACATGGTACGGCGGAGAAATGAAAAAAGGTATGTTCTCCATGATGAACTACTATCTGCCGCTTAAGGGCATCGCTTCCATGCACTGCTCCGCAAACACTGATATGAACGGTGAAAATACCGCTATCTTCTTTGGTCTTTCCGGTACCGGTAAGACTACTCTTTCCACAGACCCGAAGCGTCTTCTGATCGGTGATGACGAGCACGGCTGGGATGACAACGGAGTATTCAACTTCGAAGGTGGATGCTACGCAAAGGTTATCAACCTGGACAAGGATTCTGAACCGGATATCTACAATGCGATCAAACGTAACGCTCTTCTTGAGAACGTAACACTCGACGCAGACGGAAAGATCGATTTCGCAGATAAGAGCGTAACCGAAAACACCCGTGTATCTTATCCGATCAACCATATCGAAAAGATTGTTCGCCCGATCTCTTCCGCACCGGCAGCTAAGAACGTAATCTTCTTATCCGCAGATGCATTCGGCGTACTTCCTCCGGTATCTATCTTAACTCCGGAACAGACACAGTACTACTTCCTGTCCGGTTTCACCGCAAAACTTGCAGGTACCGAGCGTGGAATCACAGAGCCGACTCCTACTTTCTCTGCTTGCTTCGGCCAGGCATTCCTGGAACTGCATCCGACCAAATACGCAGAAGAACTTGTTAAGAAGATGGAAAAGAGCGGCGCTAAGGCTTACCTTGTAAACACCGGATGGAACGGAACCGGAAAACGTATCTCCATCAAAGATACCCGTGGTATCATCGATGCAATCTTAAGCGGTGCGATCTTAAATGCTCCGACCAAGACCATCCCATACTTCAACTTCGAAGTTCCGACAGAACTTCCTGGTGTAGACGCTGGTATTCTTGACCCGCGTGATACTTATGCTGATGCTTCCGAGTGGGAGAAGAAAGCACTTGATCTTGCAGACAGATTCATCAAGAACTTTGCAAAATACGAAGGAAATGACGCAGGAAAAGCTCTTGTTGCAGCTGGTCCTCAGAAATAAATCTGTTCAGATAAGCGATCATCAAAAAACGGATGTGAAATTTTTCACATCCGTTTTTTTCTTTCTGCCCTTTTCTTCCTGCCAGTTTCCCGCTGTTACTTTCCCGGTGTCACGACATCCCGCACCGTATAATAGGACACCCCGAGCACTTCCCGCAAAAAATACGTTGGGAAATACAAAAGATCTGTGGATGCACCATAGGCGTAAGTCGTAAATCCACACGCTTCTGCCAGCATCCGCGCGCGGTACTCGTGAAATTCGCTGGTGATAATGACCGCTTTCTCTCCCATCCCGCGCGCTTCAAAAATCTGTCTGGAAAACGCCATATTTTCCGCCGTCGAGACTGACCGGTCCTCCAGGATCAGACGGTTCTCTTCGATCCCTTTCTCTCTTAGATACGCGTACATGCAGGAAGCCTCAGAGATCTCCTCGTCCGCTCCCTGTCCGCCGGAAAGCACGCAGGACGCTTCCGGGTGTGTGGAAAGATAGGCATCTGCCGCATCCAGCCGCTCCTGTAAGATCCTGCTCGGACGTGTCCCCTTCACTTTACAGCCAAGCACGATGACCGGTGTCGCCGGATCCGGCGCTTTTTTGTATCCTGCCGCCGCAATGCGCACCGCGGAAACAGCAAGAAGCAGACATACTGCCACAGCAGCGATCCGCACCACCCACTCGGCAATGCAAAATCCCCTGTTTTCCCGAAGCATGGATAACAGGCCTGACACATACTCCCGCTTGCCGGTATAAAAAAGCGCCAGTGCCGACAGGCACATCCCTGCGAAATTTCCGACATTTAAGATTCCTTTCAGCAAAAGCGGCAAAAAGAACCAACAAAAAAATATAAGTTCGATACACATAAAAACCGTCCGTCGCATTTCTCTCCTCCGCTTCCGATCTCTTTTCCTGTAACTGTTTCCACGGATGCCGCCGTTTTTCTACCTCAGATACGCGTCCAACACTTCTGCCCGCTTCTCCCAGGTATGTGCCTTCCATGCCGCCTCATAGCCCTCTGCCGCGATACGCTCTGCCGTTTCCGGATCATCCAGCAGTTCCTTTACAATCTCCGGCAGACGTTCGATCTGCTTTAACGCAAAGAAACGTAGCTCTTTTCCATCCGAAAACAGTTCACGCAGATAGATGCTGTCATCCGTAAGCGCCACACTGCCATTCAACATGGCGGTAAAGATGCGGTCATGCACCCCGTCCTTAAACCACGGCATGACATTTAAGCAGATCCTGCCGTTTTGCACCGCGCGCACACACTCCGCAGAATCCACCTGTCCGCCGCACCAGATCAGGTTTTCCCGCTTCGCGCAGATCAGTTTATCCCAGTCCTTGCCAAACAGATGCACTTTGATCCCGGCCTCTGCCAGCGCACAGACCGCTTTTGCCCGAAAATAGGTCCGCACATAGAGATCCAAAAATACCATGGATACCATTCCGGTCTTTAAGTCCTCCGTGGAAAGCTCCCCGATCTCCTCGCGCAGATTTTTGATCAGTGCCTCGTGCAGTGACAGATCCGTGTGCGCGATCATATCGTCAATGATCCGGTAATAGTAATCGATATACTCTTTCGACTGCATCGGAAAATGCTTTGCAAGATCCGGAAGCGGCGCATAATTCCCGATAAATACGACATCATACTTCCGTTCCCGGTATGGGATCAGGCTTTCCTTAGAAGCAGCTTCCCCCGGATCCCGGAGCAGCAGATTTCCCGCCGTTGGCAGAAAATGCACCTCATTCCGCGGATAAAACTCCCTTATAAACGCCACATGCTGACGATCCAGACAGAATACGGTCATGCCCGGATGTTTTTTTTCCAGATATTTGTGATAGTAAAGCGGGTGATCGACCAGAAGATTTAAGCACTTTACCTGCATTGCTTCCCAGATCGTCTCCCCTTTTTCCCACACAAACGCTTCCTCGCCACCAAGACCGATAAAATTAAACGTGATCATTGCAGTTTCTTTCGGCTTGCAGAACTTTTCCAGTTTTTTTGCGCTCTCCTTCGCGTTCGACATGTCCACCCAGAACACCGCACAGTCCTTTTCTTTAAAATGTACTTCAAGCTGTCTGGAAAAATAACTCAAAGTTTCGATCGCCCCGCGAAAAAGAATGATCTTATGAATCTCTGCCACTTTTTCGTTCCCTTCCTCATAAATCGGTATTAAAAAAGATACCTCTCCCGCGTTTCTGCCTGCGGAAAAGGTATCCTGCATTTTTTTCTAGTTCTTAAAGCTGTGAATCGGTGCCGGGATTCTTCCGCCACGGTTGATAAACGCATCACAGGAATATTTGTTGACCGGCATGATCGGTGCATATCCGAACAGTCCGCCAAATTCTACCGTATCTCCAACATCTTTTCCGATAACCGGGATCAGACGTGCCGCTGTGGTCTTCTGGTTTACCATACCAAGCGCCATCTCATCCGCAATGATGCCGGAGATCGTGGTTGCCTTGGTATTGCCCGGGATTGCGATCATATCCAGTCCAACGGAGCATACGCAGGTCATTGCCTCTAATTTTTCCAGCGTGATGGCATTTGCCTGTACCGCATCGATCATTCCCTGATCTTCGCTGACCGGAATGAACGCGCCGCTCAGGCCGCCGACATAGGAAGATGCCATAACACCGCCCTTTTTCACCTGGTCGTTTAAGAGTGCCAGTGCCGCCGTAGTCCCCGGCGCACCCGCATATTCAAGTCCGATCTCACATAAAATATCCGCCACACTGTCTCCCACTGCCGGAGTCGGTGCAAGAGAAAGGTCTACGATACCAAATGGAATATTTAAAAGTTTGGAAGCTTCCTGCGCTACCGCCTGACCGACACGGGTAACCTTGAACGCGGTCTTTTTGATCGTCTCACAAAGTACCTCGAAGTTCTCGCCACGCACTTTTTCAAGCGCGGTCTTTACAACACCCGGTCCGCTGACACCGACATTGATGATCGCATCTGCCTCGGTCACACCGTGGAACGCTCCCGCCATGAACGGATTATCATCCGGGGCGTTACAGAATACCACAAGTTTCATGCAGTCTACGGAATCACGGTCTTTGGACTGTTCCGCAACTTCGAGTAAGATCTCTCCCATCAGTTTTACCGCATCCATATTGATACCGGTCTTGGTAGACGCAAGGTTTACCGAACTGCACACGCGCTCGGTGCGGCAGAGTGCCATCGGAATGGAACGGATCAGCATTTCATCTGCCTTTGTCATTCCCTTGGACACCAGTGCGGAATAGCCGCCGATCAGATTGACACCGACTGCCTTTGCCGCGCGATCCATCGTATCCGCGATCGTTGCGAAATCCTCCGGCTTTTTACATGCCGCGCCGCCGACCAGTGCGATCGGAGTAACCGAGATACGTTTGTTTACGATCGGAATTCCGAATTCCCGCTCGATCTTTTCTCCCACAGCCGCAAGATCCTTCGCCACTGTCGTGATCTTGTTGTAGATATTATCATTTAACTTTTGTAAATCAGAATCAATACAGTCTAACAGGCTGATTCCGATCGTAATGGTGCGGACATCGAGATTCTCCTGTTCCACCATGTTGTTTGTTTCTTTGACTTCCCAAATGTTTATCATGCTCTCTCCTCGTTCCTGTTAGATTCTGTGCATCTGCTCAAAAATTTCTTCCTTCTGACATTTAATGCTGACGCCGATCTGCTCGCCTAATTTTTCCAGATCTGTCGCACATTCTCCGAATGCCTTGTCTGCTCCGCCCATATCAACGATCATCATCATGTTGAAAAATCCCTGTACGATCGTCTGTGAAATATCAAGTACATTGATATGTGCGTCCGCAAGATAGGTGCAGACCTTTGCGATGATACCTACGGTATCCTTTCCGACTACGGTAATAATTGTCTTGTCAACTGTGTTTTCCATTTTTTTATCCTTTCTTTTTCCCATTTATTGCTCAGCCTGATTCGCTGTTACACACTTACAAACTCTGAAACCTCATCCCGCTTTGCGACAGAGATCGAAAAATCCGATCCGTCGTAAGGGTTATCTCCCATGGTCACTTCGAGGCGCACCGTTTCGTAGGCAAGCTTTGCATAGTTATTTTCCTTGCTCAGGTGTCCCAAAATGATCTTTTTTATCTTGTCATGCAGTACTTTTCCAAGGAGCTGACCGGACGCCTCATTGGACAGATGTCCCCGCTCTCCTAAGATCCTGCGTTTTAACGGATAGGGATAGCTTCCCGCCTGAAGCATACGGATGTCATGGTTCGCTTCTAACAATAATACATCTAATCCCTGTAACTTGTCTATAATATAATCATCATATTTTCCAAGATCCGTGGCAACCGCCACTTTCTTTGTGTCATGCTCCATCACATAGGCGACCGGATTTGCCGCGTCATGCGAAATGGAAAACGGCTTTACCGTAATATCACCGATCGTAAATGCCTCATCCGGCAGGATCGGATGGAACAGACTCTCATCCACCTTTCCCACGGAGGAAGTATGTAAGATCGCATCGATCGTCTCTTTCGTCCCATACATCGGAATCCCATATTTTCTTGCGACAACACCGAGCCCCGCAATGTGGTCGGAATGCTCATGTGTGATCAGTATCCCGTCCATTTCCGCAGTCTTTAGTCCGATGCTGTTTAATCCGTTTTCGATCCGCTTTCCGCTGATCCCGGCATCCACGAGCAGATGACAGTCATCTGTCCCCGCATAGATACAGTTTCCACTGCTGCCGCTTGCTATACTGCATAAATCCATTTTAATTCTCTTTCCAGTAAATCTCTATTCTATCTCCGCTGTGGAGCTGCTGTGTAAAGCGCGCGTCCACACCATTTATCTTGGTTACGATCGGTCTTCCGTTGCCTGCGTTTAAGTCAAATTTGATATGCTCAAACACATCCACAAACACATACACCGGTTTTCCCTGAAGCAGCACCGGTCTTCCGTTTACGATCACGGAAAGATCCGTCGGGAACAGAGGTGCCGCCGGTTCTGCACCGTCTCCTTCTGCCTCCGCAGTATCCACTTTCTCCTGATCCGTTTTGGGTACCTCATCCGTTTCCGGTACATTTTGCTTTTCTGCATCTGTGCCGGCCGTTTTTCCAGGCTCTGCCGCTTCCATGTCTGCGCTTACGCCCGCTTCTGTCTTCGCCGCATCCGCGCCGGTTTCCTTTGATGCTTCTGCTGCCGTATCAAACACCGGATGTTCGTCTACCATCCATTCGACCTCAAAATTCTCATAAACCGGTTCATCTTCGTCCGTCACACGGTTATTCACAAGGATATCATAATTCTTATCCAATATCAAATCCATGAACTCCGCGAGCTGCCCTACGGTATAATAATTTCTGGTCTCGATCACATCCCCGTCCTGGATCTGGTAGGACGGAAGCTGGATCTCGCCATTTACCTCCACCAGACGCGGACAGCTTACCAGCTTTTTATTCACATAAAAAGCGATCGTATCCTTATTATACTCTTCCAGCATCTCGATCGTGCAGGTCGCGTCTTCTCCTGCTGTGGAAGGCGTGATCGATATGTAACTGTTCGGCTCTAACGGTGTGTTGATGCTCACGATCTTTCCGTTAAAACGGATGACCGCCGATTCCCCCGCCTCGCCGCGGATCAGTCTCGGCTTTCCGTTCAAGGTAAAATTGATTTCCTTCCCGCGTTTCGGAAACAGATCCTCATTCGGGAATCCCGCGTTTAACGCCGCATCCACCAGCGTCAGATGCCCGTTATCGTATAATTTCATCCGGTCGCCATTAAAATGCACCATAATGAAATTATTTTTCTGGTCGTAATAATTTAAGCAGATTCCGATCGGAGTTACCAGAAGCGGATCTTTCTTTACGCTTTCCTGCTCAAATTTTACCGCCTGTAAGACTTCCTCGCCACGCAGTGCCACACGCTCCTTCGGGAGCTCCAGATACTCCGCCAGGCTCTCGGTAAATCCGTGGATCTTTCCGCCACCGCCAACAACAAACGCGGCGCTCACGGATTTATTTCCGTTCAGTTCCCGGATCTTCTCCGCCACCTCGGATGTGATCTTTTCCACCGTCGGCGCAGTCAGCTCCCAGATCTCTTCTGACGGAATGATATGGGAAATCCCCATGATATCTTTAAATTCCACCGTCTCATCAAACGTTGACGCAAGCTTCATCTCCTCGGCAGTGTTAAAATCTACCAGATACTGCTGCACGATCAGCTCCGTCAGTTCATCCCCCGCATGCGGGATCATGCCGTATGCGATGATGCTTCCGTCCTTTGTGATCGAAATATCCGATGTTCCGGCTCCGACGTCCACAAGTGCGATATTCAACATTCGAAAGTTTTCCGGGATCGCGACATTGATCGCCGCGATCGGCTCGAGTGTCAGATTGACTACTTCAAGTCCCGCGAGATTCACTGCGGAATAAAGACCGTCCACGACATCCTCCGGGAGGAAGGTCACAATGATATCTTCCGCGATCGTATCCGCCTTATGTCCCTCAAGATTCGTAAACATCTCATCATTCAGGTAATAATGCACAACCGAGTAGCCGACACAGTAAAATTTGTACTTCGTATCATTCTCCTCTGCGAGCACCTGCTGTGCCTGCTCGATTCCGAGCAGATCCAGGGTATGAATGTCCTCTCCGGTGACGATCGTCTCCTCCGCGAACTTGTGCTCTACCGTAGTCGTCACGGTCTTTAACACACGTCCCGCAGCCGCGATGCAGACATCGGAAAGCTGCTGTCCCAGCTGTGACTCCAGATCTTCTTTTATGAAACGTATCGTATTTCCCACACGTCCGATGTCATGGATCTGTCCGTCAAGCATGGCACGCGTCTCATGCATCTTGACGCTGTGCGCGATCACATGAAATACTTTATCCTCTTTATATCCTACGGAACCGACAACATTTCGTGTTCCGATATCCAGACCAAATACCAGTTCGTCCGGCGTTATCATATCTGATACTCCTTTCTTTTCAGCAATCCGGCAACCTGCCTTATGGCATCCTCTTTTGCTCCGTTATTATCTATTACTGTCGCGCAGTATTTCCGGTATGTCTCCTCACTTAACTGACTCTGAAAGATCTGCGCTACTTTTTCTTTCGAATATCCCCTGCTCTCCATGAGCCGCTTTCTTCTGTTCTCTTCGGTCGTATAAATATACCACAGTTCATCACAGATGCAGTCATACCCTTCCTCGATCAGAAGCGCCGCCTCAAGTACCAGTATCCGAAGCACTCCGCGCTCCCTCTCTTTTTTGGCACGCTCTGTCACATACTCCTTAACCGCCGGATGTACGATCGCGTTTAACGCTTCCCGCTTTGCGGCATCCGAAAAGATCACTTCCGCCATGCGGTCTCTTTTTATACTTCCATCGTCCGCAAATACGCCATCCCCGGCAAAAAGCTCTGTCAGCTTCTCATAGCATGCTCCATCCGGTTCCATCAGCTCATGCGCGATCTCATCTGCGAGCATGACCTCTATTCCATCCTGCTTTGCAAGAAAATTTAAAATCTCTGTTTTTCCGGCTCCAACGCCTCCGGTAATCCCAACAAATCTCATCTATTTCGCCTCGTACCAGTTTCTTCCTGTATGCATGTCGATCTCCAGCGCCACTTTTAACTGTGCCGCCTGATGCATTTCCTCTTCCAGGATCTTTTTGACTGCTTCCTCTTCTGTCTGCGCGGTCTCCACCAGAAGTTCATCGTGTACCTGAAGCAGAAGTCTGGACTTTAAGCCCTCCTTTAGCAGTCTGTCATGCACCCGGTTCATCGCGATCTTTATGATATCCGCCGCAGTTCCCTGGATCGGCGCATTCATCGCGACACGTTCCCCGAAGGAGCGTTGCATGAAATTGCTGGAAGCAAGCTCCGGCACCGGACGTCTTCTTCCAAACATGGAGCTCACATAACCGTCCTTTTTCGCTCCCGCGACCAGACCGTCCAGAAACGTCTTGATCCCCGGATAAGTCTCAAAGTACCGCTCAATATACGCTGCCGCTTCTTTTCTTGTGATGCTGAGATCCTGGCTTAAGCCAAACGAACTGATCCCGTACACAATCCCGAAATTGACCGCTTTCGCGTTCCGGCGCTGCAGATCTGTCACCTCGTCAAACGGCACATGAAATACCTGCGATGCCGTCATCCGGTGGATATCCTGCGCTTCCCGGTATGCCTCGATCAGCATTTCATCCCCGGACATATGTGCCAGCACGCGCAGTTCGATCTGGGAATAATCCGCATCCACAAACACATATCCGTCCTTCGGCAGAAATACCTTCCGGATCAGACGTCCGAGTTCCATACGGATCGGAATATTCTGCAGATTCGGTTCTGTGCTGCTGATCCTTCCGGTCGCCGTCACAGTCTGGTTGAACGTTGAATGAATCCTGCCATCCTCTGTAATGTAATCGGCAAGCCCGTCCGCATAAGTGGATTTTAATTTTGCAAGCTGCCGGTACTCTAAAATATCCGCAACCAACGGATACTCCGGCGCAAGCTTGTCAAGCACATCCGCCGCCGTGGAATATCCGGTCTTTGTTTTTTTCGCGTAAGGCATCTGCAGCTTTTCAAACAAGATGACGCCAAGCTGTTTCGGCGAGTTGATGTTAAACTCCTCACCCGCTCCCGCATAGATGCTCTTTTCCAGCTCCGCGATACGCACGGAAAGCTTTTCTCCGTATTCCTGTAATGCAGCCTTGTCCGCGCGGATGCCTTCTTTTTCCATATCCAAAAGGGTAAATAACAGCGGCATCTCGATTCCGGTAAACAGATCCTTCATCCCTGTTTCCGCAAGTTCACGCTCTAAGACTGCTTTTGCCGCATATGCCACATAGCTTACAAAGCAGACATATTTTAAAAACGCCTCCGGCTGTGTCTCCGCCGCATCCGAAAGAGAAAGCTTTCCAAGAAGGTCTGTGCGCGACGGGATCATCATTCCGAGATAATCTTTGGCAAGATCCTCATAAGAATATTCATTCTTTAACGGATTTAGGAGATACGCCGCGATCTCGGTATCAAAAAACGCTTTTGCGCGTTCCTCACTCGTTTTTTCTTCTCTGACCGGCAGCATGTGCAACTGCGGCTTTAAGGAAAATGTGATCCCGCATGCACCGGCATCCAGCAGTCCTTTTAATTTGGAAAGCAGATAGTCCTCTGTCAGAAAGCCCTCTGCCGCCAGAAATACGGTATTTTTCTCTCCAAAAGAAACAGATACGCCAAGCAGCCTGTCCTTCTCCTCCACCAGAAAAAAGCCAAGCTCCTTTTCTTTTGCCGCTTCCGCGAAAAACGCCTCGGCATCGGAAAGTTCTGTGATCTTACGGAAATACTGTTCAGTCTCATTCTGCGGTGCCGACACATCAAACTTCGCGAGCAGATTTTTAAATTCCAGACGCTTGCAGAGCAGATATGCCTCCTCGGTAAACAGATCTCCAAGCTCCGCCTCTTTCAGATCGTAATCGATATCCGCGTTGATCTCGATCGTTGCAAGTGTTTTGCTCATCTGCGCCATATCGTAATGTTCTTTTAAATTTTCCTTCGCGCGGTTTGGTTTGATCTCATCCACATGCGCGTAGGCTTCCTCGATGCTTCCATAAGCTACGATCAGATTGGTCGCCGTCTTCTCTCCAATGCCAGGAACACCCGGAATATTGTCCGCCGTATCCCCCATCAGTGCCTTGACATCGATGAACTGAACCGGTGTGACCTGGTAACGCTCCTTGACATCCGCCGCATTGTAGTCCTCGATCTCGGTTCCGGTGCGTTTCGTCTTTGGGATGCGGATCTTGATGTGATCTGTCGCAAGCTGCAAAAGATCGCGGTCCCCGGAAACCACGGAAACCACAAGTCCTTCCTTTTCGCTCCGTTTCGCGATCGTTCCGATGATATCATCCGCCTCATAGCCTTCTTTTTCGATGATCCGCACGCCCATTGCCTGTAACATTTCCTTCATGAGCGGAACCTGCTGGCGGAGTTCCTCTGCCATCGGCTTTCTGGTTCCCTTATAGGCGTCGTACATTTTGTGGCGGAACGTCGGAGCATGCACATCAAATGCCACCGTCAGATAATCCGGCTTTTCCTCGTCTAAGATCTTAAATAAAATATTTAAAAATCCATAGACCGCATTCGTGTGCAATCCCTCCGCATTGGTAAGATCCGGTATCCCGTAGAATGCCCGGTTCAAAATACTGTGTCCGTCGATCAATACTAATTTTTTGCTCATGTTACTCCTCGTCTACCAGCTGGAAAAATTTCGTATCAATCTCCGGATACGCGCGTTTTAAGGAAATCGGTTTCCCACTGTTATTTAAAAAGCAGTGTTCACTCTTTGCGAGCGAACGAAGCTCTCCTGTCTCTTTATCTGTTATACGGTATGTGAATGCCAGCTTGATCCCATTATAATAGGATATTTTTGTCTCGATTAAAACGGTATCACTGAAATGCACCATGCTCTTATATTCGCAGGCAACCGAGATGACCGGACTTATGATCTCGGCATCCTCCATACTTTTATAGCTGTATCCCATCTGCTCCATCAGATCCATCCTGGCCTCTTCCATCCAGCGGATGTAATTGGAATGATGTACGATCCCCATCTGGTCTGTCTCATAATATTTGACATGATGTTCATACGGCTTAATTTTTAAATTGGCCGGTGTTGTGTATACTTCTACTCTTGTATCTTTCAACTGTCTCACCTTCCATTTGTATTTTCTGATTTTTCTGCATGGGCATATAAAATACCCAATATAGACATTATGTCACAGATTGGACGGAAATTCAATGTTTTCTTAGCATTCCCCACAGTAATCCAGATAATCCGCTTCATCCGCGAACAGGATGTATCTGTCCTCAACCAGTCCCATGTAACCTTCTGCTGTAAAATATCCTTTCATAAAAAACACGCTCCTTTTTACCTCTTTGTTATCCGTTTTGCTTTCTTTGATAACCTAAGTATAAAAAAGAACGTGTCCTATATGTGGTACTTGTGTTATGTAAATCTATTTCACACTGACTTCTCCGGCAAGCACCCGCTTATAATCCTCGTAATTTTTCTCGAGCAGTGCAGGCGTGTCCAGACCGTAAGGGCATTTGCTCTTGCAGTGTCCGCAGTGCAGGCAGTTCTCGATCTTTTTCATCTTCTCCTGCACTTCTTTTGTGAGCTGTAGTTCTGACGGAGAGCGGCGCAAAAGCAGTGACATACGCGCGCAGTTATTGATCTCGATCCCTGCCGGACACGGCATACAGTATCCGCAGCCACGGCAGAATTCTCCGCTCAGTTCCCTCCGGTCCGCTTCGATCAGCGCCTTTATCTCATCGGTCATGACCGGCGGATGCTCAATGTAGGAAATGAACTCATCCAGCTCTTTTTCGCGCTGTACACCCCAGATCGGAAGCACGTTGTCGTACTGTGCCTCAAACGCGTAGGCTGCCCTCGAATTTGTGATAAGACCGCCGGAAAGCGCTTTCATGGCAATGAATCCCATATTCTTTTCTTTGCACTTTTCCACCAGTGCGATATCCTGATCATTTGCGAGATAACAGAATGGAAACTGCAAAGTCTCATAAAGACCGGATTCGATCGCCTCATTCGCCACCGCAAGTCTGTGATTCGTGATCCCGATATGGCGGATCATTCCTTTTTCTTTCGCTTCAAGCATTGCCTCGTAAAGCCCGCTTCCATCCCCGGGCTTCGGACAGACGGCCGGATTGTGGAACTGATAGATGTCCACATAATCTGTCCGCAGATTGTGCAGGGAAGTCTCCAACTGTTCGAAAAATTCCTTTGCATTGGATGCGGCGGTCTTGGTCGCCACAAAGACCTTATCCCGGATACCCTCTAACGCGATGCCGAGTTTCTCCTCGCTGTCCGTGTAAAAGCGCGCCGTATCGAAAAAAGTGATCCCTGCGTCATACGCTTTCCGCACAAGATGTACGGCATCCTCATCCGTGATCCGCTGGATCGGCAGTGCGCCGAATCCGTTCTTATTTACCGTAATTCCGGTACTTCCAAGTGTTACCTGTTCCATATTCTTTCGTTCCTTTCCATATTGTATTGTGATTGTATCATTTTACTCCGGATACTGCGTCAGCTTTGTCTCCACCAGCTTTTCTCCCTCATAGCGCAGTTTCAGGGAAAAGAAATCCTCTGTCTCGCGCAGCAGCTTAAAAAAGATCTTGTCCCCCTCCCAGAGTTTCAGCTTATCGATCTCGCTCTTCGGGATCCATTCGAGATTTCCCTCATCACATTCTAAAAGCGTTCCGGTAAATTCACTTGCCGTATACAGATGGATATACTCGGTCTCCCACTCATCCGAGAGAAAGGTAAGGATCGCCCGGAACCGATACTTCGTCAGCGTAAGTCCGGTCTCCTCCCGCACCTCGCGCAGCATACATTCCTCCGGCGTCTCGTCCGGCTCAAATTTGCCTCCTACTCCCACCCATTTGTCATGGTTCAAATCGTTTTCTTTTTTTACCCGATGTAACATCAGGTATTTGTCGTCTTTTTCAATGTAGCAAAGTGTTGTAAGCTTCATAGCCGTTCCCCCTCATCGATCCGGTCTGTCTATTTTGCAGCAAATTCAGGATAAAGATCTAAAAAATCCTCTCTGGTGAATCTGTGATAGATCACATGACAGCCTTCAAATGTAATGCAGTACCGGTAGTCATTCGGTTTTCCGTCCGTAAAATAGATCAGATAATCAAAATCCTGCCCCTCGATCTTTTCTAAGGTAACCTCTTCGGAAAAATCCAAAAAGACATTCCTGATATCCTCGATCGCGCAGTCATGTCTTGAGATTGCCGCGATAAACCGGGTCAGAAATTCATTTTCAGCCATATGCGCATGCACATATTCCGCGCACTGCGGCGCAAATGTAAGACAGAAACGCTCTCCCTCATTGGAGACTTCCAGTTCGCCCCATTTGTCCCGCACCGCTTTTTTCAAGTCATCCAGCACCTGATGCATCGCCGCGATCCCGCAGTCCACGGCAAGCAGGCGGTTTAAGAATTTGAGCGGATAATATAAATGAATGACCTCGCTCCGGTAGCCCAGTTTGATCTGTTCTTCCGCGATCACATCCATGATATTTTGTTGCAGTCTGTCAAATGTTACCATAAATTCTACTCCTCATCGTTTTGTTTCATTATTATAATAAGTAGACTATTCTTCCGCTCCTGTCAAGCAAAAAAATTTCCCGGCACGCCATCCTGTAAATGACTGCCGGGAATTTCTCTATTTCTGATAAAATTTTATTTTTATATGCGCCTGATAAGTCTCTCCCGGATGCAGGAGCGGGGAGGCAAACCGTTCCTCGTTGACTGCATTCGGATAATACTGTGGTTCCAGGCAGAAGCCATGCCGGAAATCATAAAACACGCCTTCTTTTCCCGCGTGCCGCTCCATAAAATTGCCGGAGTAAAACTACATGCCCATGCAGTCCGTAGAAAAATCCATCACGCCGTGTCTGGTATCCAGCACATAGTTGTGGTCATAACCGCCCGCATAGGCTAACTGGATAAAATCCGCTCCGATATCACGTCCGATCACCGCCCCGAAATAACAGGTCTGCCGCTCATATTCTGCCGGATCGTCATAGCCTAAGATCACATCCCGGAACGCGCCATCCTCTCCGTCAATTCTGTCCGTAATACGCATTCGCGCCGTGCTTCCGGTAGAAATGCTTGTCACGGATGCAGTCCGGTGCCGGCTGTACCTTCGGGTTTATCAGTTCCGTACGGGTCGCCATCTTTGCCACTTCCTCTAAGACCACCGCATTATGCACCGCTTCCGCCGCATCTTTTCCCCAGGTGAACGGGCCATGGTTTTTGCAGAGAACACCCGGTGTATACATCGGGTTTGCTTTGCGCTCCTCAAAAGTCTCAATGATCACAAGACCGGTGTTTTTCTCATAGGCCTCCTCGATCTCCTCCGGCGTCAGGCTTCTGGCACACGGAATCTCGCCAAAGAAATAATCCGCGTGTGTGGTGCCGTAGAGCGGGATGCTCCGCCCCGCCTGCGCCCACGCAGTGGCTTCCGGAGAATGTGTATGGACTACACCGCCGATCTCTGGATATTTTTTGTACAGTTCGAGATGTGTCGGTGTATCGGAGGATGGTCTGTAGTTCCCCTCGATTTTGTTTCCGTCCAGATCCATGACGACCATATCCTCCGGTGTGAGCTTATCATAGTCCACGCCGCTCGGCTTTATGACAAAATATCCGCTCTCTCTGTCGATCCCGCTGACATTCCCCCAGGTATAGGTGATAAGTCCGCGTCTCGGCAGTTCCATATTTGCTTCGTATACTTCTTTTTTTAACTGTTCTAACATAATGATCTACCTCTCTTTTTGCCTACCGCATGGAATCCACTGCTGCGCGCTCCATGGCAAGTCCTTTGCCGTAACGCTCCATAAACGCGTCAAATCCTGCTACGTCGTCCGCTTTCGGGGCAAGTGTCTCACCCTGCTGTCCGGCAAATACCCTGTTGTCGAGGTATGCGTCCAGTGTCTCGCCCTCTGCCTTGTTTTTCATATAGGAAGCGAGCACCGCGATTCCCCAGGCACCGCCCTCTCCCGCAGTCTCCATCACTGTGACCGGCGTATCCATGGCAGCCGCAAGGATGCTCTGTCCGACGCCTTTTGTTTTAAAGAGTCCGCCGTGCCCCAGGATCTTATCCACCTTCACATTTTCTTCTTTTAAGAGAATGTCAAGTCCTGTCTTTAACACGCCAAGAGACGTAAACAGATGGACACGCATGAAGTTTGCCAGATTGAACTTTGCGTCCGGCGTGCGCGCGAAAAGTGGTCTTCCTTCCTCGAATCCGGTCACCGGTTCTCCGGAAAAATAATTGTATGCCATGAGGCCGCCGCAGTCCGCATCGCCCTCAAGCGCCTTGTTGTAAAGCACATAGAATAACTTTGTCATATCCACTTCCATGCCGAAGCTCTCCGCGAATTCCCGGAACAGATTTACCCAGGCATTCAGATCGGAGGTACAGTTGTTGCAGTGAACCATCGCAACCAGATTTCCGGTCGGTGTTGTCACAAGGTCGATCTCCGGATGCACGTTCTTTAATTCTTCTTCCAGTACGATCATCGCAAACACCGAAGTACCTGCGGATACATTTCCGGTGCGCTTCGCAATGCTGTTTGTCGCGACCATTCCCGTTCCGGCATCTCCCTCCGGCGGGCAGACCGGGATCCCGGCTTCCAGGTTTCCGCTCACATCCAAAAGCTTTGCGCCCTCATCTGTAAGGGTTCCGGCTTCTTCTCCTGCCACAAGCACCTCCGGCAGTATTTCCTCAAGCTTCCAGGAATAACCATATGGCGCCGTCATCTCGTCGAATTTTTTGATCATGCCGGCATCAAACTTTCTGGTATGGATATCGATTGGGAACATACCGGATGCCTCGCCGACTCCCAAAACTTTTCGCCCGGTAAGTTTCCAGTGGATGTAGCCTGCAAGCGTGGTAAAAAATGCCACATCTTTTACATGCTCTTCTTTGTTTAAGATCGCCTGATACAGGTGCGCAATGCTCCAGCGCTGCGGTATGTTATAGGAAAATGCCTCTGTCAGCTTTTCTGCCGCTTCCTCCGTGATCGTGTTCCGCCAGGTGCGGAATGGCACGAGCAGCTCTCCCGCCGCGTCAAATGCCATATAGCCATGCATCATCGCGCTGAACCCGATCGCGCCGACGCTTTTTAATACCACGCCGTATTTTTCTTTCACGTCCGCCGCCATTTTCTGATAGCAGTCTCTCAGTCCTTCCCAGATCGCATCCAAACTGTAGGTCCAGATGTGATCGACCAGCTGGTTCTCCCATTCATGGCTTCCGGACGCGATCGGCGTATTGTCTTTTCCGATCAGGATCGCCTTGATCCTGGTTGAACCAAACTCGATACCAAGCGCAGTCTTTCCCGCTAAAATATCTTCTTTTGCTCCCATAGTCATTTCCCTCCGCATTTATTTTACGAATTTTTTTACCTTCTCATAAACTCCGTTTCCGTCCAGTCCGTATTTCGCAACCAGTTCTTTTGCCGGTCCGGATTCTCCGAACACGTCCTCTACACCGATGCGTAAAAGCTTCGTCGGCGCTTCCTCGGAAAGTACCTCTGCCACCGCACTGCCCAGTCCGCCGATCACGGAGTGTTCTTCTGCCGTCACTACTTTTCCGGTCTTTTTCGCCGACGCGATCACCAGTTCCCGGTCAATCGGTTTAATGGTATGTATATTCACAATTTCCGCGTCGATTCCGTCTTCTTTCAGTTTCTCTGCCGCTTCCAGGGCACTGCTGACGCAAAGTCCGGTCGCAAAGATCGTCACGTCTGTTCCCTCTTTTAAGACAACGCCTTTTCCGATCTCAAAGTGATAATCCGGACGGTCATTGATCACCGGAACCGCCAGTCTGCCAAAGCGCAGATAGACCGGCCCTGCATGCTCATATGCCGCACGCACCGCCGCTTTCGCCTCGATATCATCCGACGGGTTTATTACTACCATGCCCGGGATCTCTCGCATCAGGGCAAGATCTTCATTGCACTGGTGTGTCGCTCCGTCCTCACCGACCGAAATACCGGCATGTGTCGCTCCGATCTTTACATTCAGATGCGGATAGCCGATGGAATTTCTGACCTGCTCAAAGGAACGTCCGGCGACGAACATCGCAAATGTGCTGATAAACGGCACATATCCGCAGGTGCTCATGCCTGCGGCGATACCGGTCATATTCGCCTCCGCGATCCCGCAGTCGATATGACGCTCCGGAAATGCTTTCTTAAAAATCCCAGTCTTGGTCGCTGCCGCAAGATCCGCGTCCAGCACGACCAGATCCTCTTTTTCTTTTCCCAGTTCGACCAGCGCGTTCCCATAGCTCTCCCTGGTCGCGATCTTCTTTATTTCCGGCATAATGCTTCACCTGCTTTCTCCAGTTCGTCCATCGCGATCCGGTATTCTTCATCATTTGGCGCCTTGCCATGCCATCCTGCCTGGTCTTCCATAAAAGATACGCCCTTGCCTTTGATCGTTTTTGCAATGATCGCTGTCGGCATTCCCTTGGTCTCCCGCGCCTCTTTTAACGCAGCCCGGATCTCGTCAAAATCATTGCCGTCAATGTTGATCACATGAAAATTGAATGCCTCAAATTTTTTATCGATCGGATACGGGGAACATACGTCCGAAACCGCGCCGTCGATCTGCAGATTGTTGTTATCTACGATCACCACCAGATTATCCAGTTTTCTCGCTCCCGCGAACATGGCAGCTTCCCAGATCTGTCCCTCCTGGATCTCGCCGTCTCCGGTCACCGCATAGACACGGTAATCTTTCTTTTTCATTTTCCCGGCAAGCGCCATTCCGACTGCTGCGGAAAGTCCCTGTCCGAGAGAGCCGCTCGACATATCCACGCCCGGAATATGCTTCATATCCGGGTGTCCCTGTAAATAAGAACCGGTATGGCGCAGCGTTTTTAAATCCTCTTTCGGAAAATATCCTCTCTGCGCTAATGTCGCGTAAAGTCCCGGCGCCACATGTCCTTTGGACAATACCAGACGGTCACGGTCTTCCTTTTTTGGATCTTTGGGATCGATGTTCATCTCCTCAAAATACAGATAAGTAAAAATATCTGCCGCAGACAGAGAGCCGCCCGGATGTCCGGACGCTGCACTATGTACCGCTGTCACGATCCCTTTTCGGATCTCTACGGCAGTCTCTTTCAATTCCTGATTTGTCATATTTTTCTCCTCCGTTACGATCAGTCGCCAAATACCGCGCGGTAATCCGCCTGGAATTTCTCAATGCCCTGATCCGTCAGCG
>ERZ827458.454-NODE-454-length-57389-cov-20.990773_pt1 | contig 57389 bp, 55 predicted proteins | sample MGYA00519706_ERZ827458 | MGnify/ENA primary metagenome ERZ827458 (study PRJEB31778, sample SAMEA3449309) | human gut metagenome | biome: human gut; feature: human-associated habitat; material: faeces | place: United Kingdom | collected 2010/2012 ...
GCGACGCTGCTGACCAACCTGCATCTGCCGAATTTCCTCAAGGGCGGACTGTATCAGGGGGCAGGGAAGACCGTCTGCGTGCCGGGGCTGAACTGCTACTCCTGTCCGGCGGCCTCCGGAGCCTGTCCCATCGGGGCGCTTCAGGCGGTGGTGGGCTCGTCCAAGTTCAGCTTCTCCTATTATATCACAGGCTTTCTCATCCTGCTGGGTGTGCTGCTTGGGCGCTTTATCTGCGGCTTCCTCTGTCCCTTCGGCTGGTTTCAGGAGCTGCTGCATAAAATCCCGACAAAGAAGCTCTCCACAAAGAAGCTCAGGCCCCTGACATACCTCAAATACGCTGTCCTGCTGGTGATGGTCGTTCTCCTGCCGGCGTTCCTTGTGAACGATGTGGGCATGGGCGACCCGTTCTTCTGCAAATACCTCTGCCCCCAAGGTGTGCTGGAGGGAGCCATCCCACTGTCCCTTGCCAATTCCGGCATCCGGGCGGCGCTGGGCAAGCTGTTTACATGGAAATTCAGCATCCTGCTGTCGGTGATCGTGCTGAGCGTGCTGTTCTACCGTCCCTTCTGCAAGTGGCTCTGCCCGCTTGGCGCATTCTACGCGCTGTTCAACCGGGTGTCCCTCTTCCAGATGAAGGTGGACAAGAATAAGTGCATCTCCTGCGGAAAATGCGCCAGAGCCTGTAAGATGGATGTGGACGTGACGAAAACGCCCAACCATACTGAGTGTATCCGCTGCGGGATGTGCATCCGCGCCTGTCCAACGAACGCCGTGTGCTTCCGCTACGGCTTCGGCAACGGGAAAGAAACAACAAAGAAAACAACGATGGAGGAATCAAAATGAATAGGAAGAGAATTTTTGCACTGGCTTTTGCCGTGCTGATGGTGCTGGCCTTGGCGGCCTGCAGCACGAAGAACAATGACAAGATGGGCGACATGAGCGGCAACGGCTCCGCCATGACTGGCGAGCCGAAAAACGCCGAGGAGGCGCTCGCCCTGCACAAGGAGCTGCTGGAGCAGGAGAAGGCGATCCTGTCGGAAAATACCGAGCTGTGGGAAAAGGTCTTTAAGGAGGCTGACAAGGGCATGGCCATGATCGAGGACGGGAAAAACTACGGCGACTTCCTGCTGGATACCGTCGAGGCCGCTAAAGAGCAGTTCACCGACAAGGAGCATGAGTGGCTGAAGGAGTCAACCACGGAGATCAGCAATATTGAAAACAGGCTGATCGAGTTGGAAGAGAAGTATCCCGAGATCATGCAGAAATCCATGGACGGCGATATGAGCATGCCCGCGGGCAGCGACACGAGCAACCCTCCCGACGACGGCAGTATGCAGAAATTCCCCGCCTTTGAAGGGAAAGATCTGGACGGCAACACGGTGAAGAGCGACGAGCTGTTCTCCGGTAACGCCGTCACCGTGGTGAATTTCTGGTTCACCACCTGCAATCCCTGCGTGGGCGAGCTTTCCGAGCTGGATGCGCTGAACAAGGAACTGGCGGAGAAGGGCGGCTCTCTCATCGGCGTCAACATCTTCACGCTGGACGGCGACGAAGCGGCAATTTCCGAGGCGAAGGATGTGCTTGCCAAGAAGGGCGCCACCTATCAGAATGTGTATTTTGACTCCGACGGTGAGGCGGGAAAGTTTACCACCAATATCTTTGCCTATCCCACCACTTATGTGGTCGACCGCAGCGGCAATATCGTGGGTGAACCCATCGTAGGCGCCATCACGGAAAAGAAGCAGGCGGAGACGCTGCAAAAGCTCATCGATCAGGTGCTCGCCGCCGATATGGGCTGACCAGAGATTTAAAAAGTGCCTGCTGCGCGCCATTGCATTGCCCATGGCGCATGAAGGGGCAGAGTGAGCCCAGCTTCCCTTGAAAGGAGGAAACGCGATGCATCGAAGCGTATTGGCCCTGCTTTTCGCCTCGGTACTGCTGCTCAGCGGCTGCGCCGCCGGGCATCAGACTGTGCCGAAGGAGAAAAGTGGACAGGAAGCAAACATGGACGGATCGGCTTTTGACCGATCCGACGAGGAGATCACCTATATGGATACCACAGACAATGTCATCTATCTGGCGGGCGGCTGCTTCTGGGGCATGGAACAGCTGATGCAGTCCATCCCCGGCGTTATCGACGCCGAGAGCGGCTACGCCAACGGCACCTGCGAGGCAGATGCCGATTACAAGACCATCTGCAAGGGAGAGACCGGCTTTCGGGAGACTGTGCGGGTGGAATACGACCCCGAGCAGGTGAGCCTTGACGCGCTGCTGCTGGCCTATTTCTATGTGATCGACCCCACGGTGCAAAACCGGCAGGGCAACGACTGGGGCAGCCAGTATCAGACCGGCGTTTACTTCACCAATGAAAACGCGAGAGAAACGGTGAAGCGCATCGCGGAGATCGAGCGCGGCCGCAGCGAGAAGTTCTTCGTGGAGATCGGCCCCCTCAAGAACTACTACCCCGCCGAGGAGTATCACCAGAACTACCTCGAAAAGAACCCAGGCGGCTATTGCCACATCCCGCGCGCGGAGATGGAGCTTTTTTCCCGGCTGCGCATCGACCCGGGTGACTATCAGAAGCCCGCGGCGGAGTCCATCCGGGACAAGCTGACGGCGGAGCAGTACCGCGTCACGCAGGAGAGCGGCACGGAGCGCGCCTTCACAGGCGAGTTCTGGGACAAGTTTGAAAAGGGCATCTATGTGGATGTTGTCACCGGCGAGCCGCTCTTTTCCTCCACGGATAAGTACGAGAGCGGCTGCGGTTGGCCTGCCTTTACAAAGCCAATCGAGGATCCCGCCGTGGTGGAGAAGGAGGACCTGAGCCACGGGATGCGCCGCACGGAGGTCAGAAGCCGCGCCGGAGACTCCCATCTCGGCCATGTGTTCACCGGCGACCCGGAGTCGCCAAACGGCGTGCGCTACTGCATCAACAGCGCGGCTCTGCGCTTCGTCCCCTATGAAAAAATGGAAGCCGAGGGATACGGATATCTGCTGCATCTGTTTGAAAAATAGGACGCAAGCGGTCGGCAATTCTTATGCAAAGCACCATGTATCTTTTTCAAATAAGCAACTACGATGACCCTGCTGTGGACAGAGAAACCGTAGAGCTGCTGCACCAGTGTTCGGAATTTGCTACTATGGGAATCGTACTTCTGGGTGCGATCGCAGCGAAGCTGATCTATCCTGAAAAAAGAGTCCTGGCAGTGACAGGAGATGGGGGATTCATGATGAATTCCCAGGAGCTGGAAACAGCAAAAAGGCTAGGAATCCCCATTATAGTACTGATCTTTAATGACTGCAGCTATGGGCTAAATATGCAGAGAGCTTCGGGATCAAAGGGTACCGCATTGAAAAAACAGAGGATCTTCTGCCGACACTGAACCATGCCTTTGAGCAGAATGAGCTGGCGCTGATTGACTGTCCGATGGATTACCGTGAAAATATCAGGCTGACAGAAGAGCTTCAGAAAATATATGAAGAACTGTAATTGCGGTGACTTACCTAGGGAAGGAAATGTAAACAGGATGATACGGATCAAAAAGCAGTCTGATCGCAATGATTCGATTTCAAAAAGCAATAATAATAAAAAATACTTTACAAGAACGCCTCCACATGATAATATATAGACAGGTCACAAAAACGTTTTCGAGAAAGGAGGAGAGAAACATGGCGGTGACGATTCGGGATGTGGCTCGCAAATGCGGCGTTGCAGTATCCACAGTCTCCAGAGCACTGAATGGTTATTCGGATATTACAGAGGAGACCAGGAAGAAAATACTAAAAGCAGTGGAGGAACTGGATTATAAACCGAATCTGAATGCCAGAAATCTCTCTTCGAAGAAGAGCAACCGTATTGCACTTATTATATCCGGTCTGCTGGAAAACAATCCCAAAGAAAACCTGTCATTCCGACTGATACAGGGTGTCTATTCCTATACCTACAATCATGATCTGGATGTGGCGGTTTATGCAACGGATGCTGAACAGCAGGGAAAAACCTCCTATGAAAAGTTCTGCACAGAGCATGATGTATGCGGTGTAATCCTGAGTGGTGTCACCATGGATGATCCGTATTTCAGGGAACTGATCAATACCGAGATCCCCTGCGTGGCTATTGACGTGGAACTGCCGGACAAACGGGCAGGATGGGTATCCATCGACAATACCCGTGCAATGTCAGACATGGTGAATCTGCTGTATGAGAATGGCCACGAAAGGATTCTGGTGGTGAGTGGCAAGAAGAACGCCGGAGTCACGGTTGATCGTATGACAGGTGTTTTTGATGCCATGCAGAAAAAGGGCAGAAGCTTACGACCGGAGGATGTTCTGTATTGTGATTACAGCGAAGAAAAAGCATATGAGGAAACCGCAAAATATCTTCAAAAATACGGAAACCGCAAACATACAGCGATACTCTGTTTCAGTGACCTGATGGCTCTGGGGGTAATGAGAGCGGTAAAAGAGGCAGGATACCGGATTACAGAGGATTTCTCCGTGACGGGCTTTGATGGAATACCGATTACGGAATATACTGAACCGCCTTTGACAACCGTATGGCAGGATATGAAGGCAAATGGATACGAGGGAGCAAAACTTCTGCAGGATTTTATCGAAGGAAAAAAATCAGCTTCCCATAGTACACTTCCGTATAAGCTGCTGAACCGGAAAAGTGTAAGAAATATCTGCGGTCAGAACTGACCGTAGAATTTCCTATATTTTTTTACCATTTTACAAAAACGTTTTTGTGACAGTATGCAACTATATTTGACAGAGGAGGAATAAAAGAATGAAGAAGAGGACACTAGCATTATTACTGGCCGTTGGCATGGTATTTGGAGCTGCCGGCTGCGGCAACGCTGGTGCTGGAACGCAGGATAGCGCAGCATCCAACAGCAATAACGAACCGGCGGTATCGACAGAAACAGGCACGGATACCGCAGACGGGGATGTAGTGGAAGTTACGATTCCCTCTTACAAGACCGGTGAGAACGTGGGAGCGGTATTCTTTGAGCCGCAGGTAGAACGCTTCAATGAAGCATATGCAGGAAAATATAAGATCACACTGGAGGCATCTCCGGAGGATGGATTCAAGGATAAATTAAAGCAGCTTGCACAGCAGAATAAGCTGCCGGTGCTGGTACAGGGCGGTGATACCGACTGGATTACCAATGTAGTGATTCCTAACGGGCTGGCTTATGATCTGAGTGACTGGCTGAACGGAAATACAGAATTAAAGGGAAGACTGTTGGCGGATGCGGTGGAATACAATACACAGGCGGACGGTGCGATCTATACCATGCCTCTGGCAACGGTACGTCCTACCGGATTCTTCTATAACAGTGCAATGTATAACCCATCCGGTGACATCAGTGCCATGACAATGGATGATTTCCTTGCGGATATCTCAGATCAGAAGATTGCTTTCTCTACCGCAGAGAATGGCTGGGTAGCATCCCTGTTCTATACCGCGTTAATTGCAAATGAAGATGGCGGGCTGGAACTCTTACAGAGCGGTGTGGAGAATAAGATCACGGACTTTAACCAGACACCTGTTGTTGAGGCGACCAAAAAGCTGCAGGCACTTTTACAGAACAATGCGGCATCCAACTCCATCGGTGCAGCATATTCGGATGCGGCAAATGCTTTCATGAGTGCGCAGGCAGGGCTGATTGCCAACGGACCTTGGATGTCTAATGACTTCGCAGCAGAAGCCTCCGGGAACTGGAGCAACGATTTCGATGGTACCAATGTACGTGCGAGCCTGTTTCCCGGAGACGTAGGTATCGCCAATACCAGAGCTTACGGAGAGTGGTGGATTTCCTCATCTGCAAATGAGGAAGAGATCGAACTGGCTAAGGCGTTTCTGGAGTTTATCAATACCCCAAAAGAGCTGGAAGCATACCTGCTGGCAGAGGGCGGCGATGCTCCAAATATTGAGTACTCTGCGGATTTCAAGGCAAAACAGGCAGAGACGCAGGTGCTGGCTGATCTGGCAGAGGATACTACCGCAGACACCGTATTTGCACCCTGTATTCTGGATGTGATCCCTTCCTCCGTAGCAAATACGGAGTTCGGAAAGCTGCTTCCTTCTCTGGCTGACGGCTCCTACAATGCAGAAGAATTCTGCCAGTGGCTGTCCGATAAGGCTGCAGAGGCAGTGGCAGAATAAAGAACAGGCAGATAACAGACTATTGAATGGTTTTTCCTCTATGACTGGCCTGCGGAGTGTCTTCGCAGGTCAGAACTTAATCAGGGGAGAATGGGGTATTGCAAGAATATTTAATGGGAGGAACCAAGATGAAAAGAGCAGTGAAAAAAATAGACCGAAAACTGATATGGATATATTTATTCCTTCTGCCTTCCGTCATCATCTTTCTTATGTTTTACATGATACCTATTTTGCAGGTATTTCTTACATCATTTAGCAAATGGGACGGATTTAATTCTCCGACATTTAACGGACTGAACAACTATATAACACTATTTAAAAGAAGTGCATTTCGAATTTCCATAAAGAACCTGATTGCCTGGAGCATCATCGCCATGACATTACATGTAGGCTTTGGCACGCTGGTGGCATTTATCTTATTTTATAAACCAAAGGGCTGGAAATTTACCAGAGCCGTATACATGGTACCGAACGTTATTTCTGCGGCAGCCTGGGCGATGATCTACCGCTTCATCTTCAATGATGATTTTGGAGCATTGAATTTCCTGATCCGTAAATTCAATCCGGATTTCCATATACAGTGGTTCTATAAATCACCGTATGCATTCTGGAGCGTGACTGCCACATGGCTGTTTTATGCGGTGATCGTAACACTGTGTGTACTGGGAGACCTGATGAACATTCCCACAGAGTGGATAGAGGCGGCGAAGATCGATGGTGCAAAGGGCGGACAATTAATACGTTACATCATGCTCCCTCTGTGCCGGAATGCCATCGGAACCAGTGTGATCTGCTCCCTGACATCCCGAATAACCATGTATGAGCAGATCGCCCTGACCACAGCAGGCGGCCCAGGAGATGATACCATGAGTCTGGCGATCATGCTGGTAAACAATGTCACAGACTATAAATACGGGCAGGCCAACGCCATTGGTGTGGTGATGTTCCTCATAGGAATTGTAATCATGGCCATTGTAAACAAGGTCTTCCACATGAATGAATCCGTATATTAAAGGAGGGAAAAAATGGAGCGAATCAAGAAAATTCTTACCGGAAGCATGATGTATGCAGTGATGATTTTCGTGGTGATCATTTCTCTGTTCCCAGTATTATGGGTCATCAATGCTTCGTTTAAGACAAATGCGGAGATTTTGAGTAATCCATTTTCTCTGCCTGGCAGCCTGTCTTTTGAAGCATACCAGTATTTGTTTGAAAACTACAGTTTTGGCAGATACTTTGCAAATTCCCTTCTGGCAGCGGGAGTGTCTACAATAGTCTCCCTCATGTTTTATGCCATGGGAGCCTACGTGCTGGCAAAATTTAATTTCCCTGGGAAAAACCTGTTTTTTGTTCTGTTTACGATCACGCTGTTGGTTCCGGCACACAGCCGTACACAGCCAATCTTCAGTCTGGTCATGCACCTGAACCTCTATGACAATATCTGGGGAGTAACATTAGTATATTTATCAGCGGGAATGGCAATGTCGATCTTCCTGCTGAAAGCGGGATTTATGGCGGTGCCAAGAGCGCTGGACGAGGCGGCAGCCATCGAGGGTGCCGGATTTTTCCGGATTTTCTGGATGATCAACCTTCCCCTGACGAAGAGTGCATTGACGACAGCGGGAATTCTGATGTTTTTGAACAACTGGAACGAATACTACTATGCATCCCTGCTGACAACATCGGATAAAAATAGAACCATGCCGATTGCATTATCCTTCTTCACAAATGAATTTTCTTACAATTATACCAGAATGTTCGCCGCACTAACGGTAGTAATCATTCCCGGAATCCTCCTGTATACCGTGGCACAGGAGCAGGTGCAGGCATCCATGGCGGCAACCGGCATTAAAGAATAAACGGATACTCAAAAAGAAGGCGATAATATTACTATATGAAAAATGGAGGGCAACGTGAGTAAGGCATATATGAATTATGACAGCGGAACAGGCGAAAAGAAGAACTGGATCATCAGGGAACAGGTCTTTGACAGAGAAAAGCTGGGGAAATGTGAAGCCATTTTCTGTCAGGGAAATGGTTACATCGGGCAGAGAGCTGCACTGGAAGAAAAATATACAGCAGAATGTAGAAACCTGTTTGTCACAGGAACATTTGATCGGTTTGAAGAGGGGGAAGTGACGGAACTGCCCAATTTGGCAGACTTTACGAACATGAAGATCGAACTGGACGGCGAAACCTTCAGCATGGACACCGGGGAACTGATTTCCTACAGCAGAGAACTGGATCTTTCCTGCGGAGTGGTAAGCAGAAAAGTACATTGGAGAAGTGCTTCCGGACGGGAAGCGGAACTTTATTTCGAGAGGATCGTATCTCTGGTAGAGGAACATGTGATTGCTCTGCGAACTGTAATCCGGCCGTTAAATCGAAAGGTGAAGGTAAGGATCTCCAGTGGCATTGACGGAACGAAAACTAACACAGGAACCCAGCATTTTCTGGAGGGAACGAAGAGGATCTATGAGGGGAACCTTATGGAATATACCGCAGAAACGGGAGAATCCAAAGTACAGGTAGTACAGTATGCGGGGCACCGGGTATCCCTTGCGGGAAAAGACATACACCCATATTTTCTGCCGGTGATTGACAGACGCTATCTGGGTATCCGCACCGAGACGGAAGTAGAGAGCGGGGTGGAACTGTGTGTGGAGAAGATCTGCAGTGTCTATACCAGCCGTGATATGGAAGCATCGGAAGAGGAAACCAGAGAGGATACGCAGAAGCGAAGTCTGCAGGCGGCTGATTCGTACCTGCAGAGAGGCTATACAGATCTCCGGATCAAAAACGACATCGCATGGCGGAAATATTGGGACAAAACAGACATCCGTATGGAAAGCACGGACGACTATGACCAGTTGGCAATCCGCTTTGCATTGTACCATCTGAACATCATGATCAAAAGAGATGATGACAGAGTGGGCATCGGTGCCAAAGGAATGAGTGGAGAGGGCTATAAAGGCCACAGCTTTTGGGATACCGAAGTATTTCTTCTGCCGTTTTACCTGTTTACGGATCCAGGAGCTGCCAGAACACTGTTGGCCTATCGGGGAAAGAGTCTGCCAGGAGCGCGGAAGAAGGCACAGGAGAACGGGTATGAAGGAGCCATGTTCCCATGGGAATCTGCATGGCTGGATAACGGAGAGGTGACACCACTGTGGGGAGCTGCGGATATTGTGACCGGAGAGTCGATTCCGATACTGACAGGAAAGATAGAGCAGCATATTTCAGCGGACATCAGTTATGCAGTCTGGGAATACTACACGGCCACCAAAGATGAAGAGTTCATGAGAAAATACGGCTATGAGATCATTCTGGCAACCGCAGTTTTCTGGGCAGATCGAGTGGAATGGGAAGGAGAGACCTGCCATATTCGCGATGTCATTGGTCCGGATGAATACAAGGAACACGTAGATGACAATGCCTACACCAATTATCTGGTGAAATACAATCTGCAGCTGGCTCTCAGGGTAGTGCAGAAACTGAAAGTGGAAGATCCAGAGCTCTACTTAAAACTAGACTATCATTGGGAGCTGGAGGATCATTTCAAACGGATCCAAAAGGCGGAAGAAGGAATCTATCTGCCGCAGGCAGATGAAAATGGGATCATCCCACAGTACGATGGATATGAAAAATTAAAATATCTGGATCTGACCAAATATAAAGAGAGTGACATGGTAGGAACCATCTATGAGGATTTCAATCAGGAACAGATCGGGGAATATCAGGTACATAAACAGGCAGACACGGTGCTGCTCCTGTTATTGTTTCCGGAACTGGTAAGTGCAAAGGACAGAGAGAAGAACTATGAATTCTACGAGAAACGAACCCTGCACGATTCTTCCTTAAGCAAATCCAGCCATGCCCTGCTGGCAGCGAAGCTTGGACGGCAGGAAGAGGCATACCGGTTCTTCCGCGGATGCTGCGATACCGATCTGGGACCGGTAATGACGACCTCCAATGCTGGAATCCACAGTGCATGCATGGGTGGAATCTGGCAGTGCGTGGTACAGGGCTTCGGCGGCGTGGAGATCAGAGAAGGAAGACTTCACATAGAACCGAAGCTGCCGGAAGCATGGAAGAGCCTTATGTTCCGGATCGTCTGTGACAGAACCGTTCTGGAAGTACAGGCAGCGAAGAATCAGATAAAGATTTCGAATCTGGGAGACCAAGAAGTGACCGTTGTCTGCGGAAAACGGGAAGAGAAAATCATGGCGCAGGAAAATATTATACTGGCAGGGAGAGAATGACTATGGAACGAAAATATAAAGGGATCATATTCGATCTGGACGGCGTATTGTGCCACACGGATCATTATCATTATCAGGCTTGGAAAAAGCTGGCGGACCGGCTGGAGATTCCGTTCAACGAGACAGACAACAACAGACTCCGCGGAGTATCCCGGATGGAAAGTCTGGAAATTATTCTCGAAAAAAGCACGGTATCCTATTCTCCGGAAGAAAAACAGAAATTCGCTGAGGTAAAAAATGAAACCTATAAAAAGCTGTTGCAGCAGATGAAACCCTCGGATATTTCCGAGGAAGTCAGAGAGACACTGAGTCTTCTAAAGTCATATTTTTCGCTGGCAGTAGGCTCCTCCAGTAAGAATACCGGACTGATCCTACAGAAGACTGACATGGAAAAATACTTTGATGCGGTGGCAGACGGCAATGATATTCAGAACTCCAAGCCGGATCCGGAGGTATTTCTGGTGGCTGCGGACAGGCTGCATCTGTCCCCGGCAGTATGTCTGGTAGTGGAAGATGCAAAAGCCGGTGTGGATGCGGCGATAGCCGGAGGCTTTGGCTGCGCCGGAATCGGGGATGCTGCCGGATATGATGCAGTAGACTGGCCACTGCAGAACTTTGGTGAATTGAAAAAACTGTTACCGGAAGAAGAACAGCGGTAGAATGGAAAAAGCATGGTGGAAAGAAGCCGTAGTCTACCAGATCTATCCCCGCAGCTTTATGGACAGCAACGGGGATGGAATCGGAGCTTCGGGAAGAAGACTTCAAAAGATTTTTTGTCGATAAATATAAAAAATAAGTAAAGTATGCTATAATATGTTATAATATGCTATAATATGTAGAACCATTAAAGGGAGGATATTTTACTTATGAAAAACTTAAAAATGTCGGTCAAGCTGTCAATGATCCTGGTTCTTGTGTTTATCATGGTAATGGGATCCGGATTTTCGGCAATCAGGGGGATAAATAGCATTAGCAGTCATGCAAATGATGAGCTGGAAGAAGAGATACGCAGACAGTATGACAGCAGTATCAAAGGGCTGGTAGACAATGCAATCTCCATGCTGGATCAATATTATGCGTCCTACGAATCAGGTGACTGTACACTGGAAGAAGCCAAGAAGCAGGGCGCTGATATGCTCCGTGAACTGCGGTATGGGGATTCCGGTTACTTCTGGGCAGACGATACGGAAGGAAACAATATCGTATTACTGGGAAGTGCTACAGAAGGAACCAACCGAATGGGAACCAAGGATGGTAATGGCTACGAAATGGTAAGAGATGTCATTGCCGTAGGTCAGCAGCCGGATGGCGGTTACTGCGATTATGTATTCCCGAAAGAGGGTGGAACAGAAAACCTTCCAAAGAGAAGTTATTCCAGACTGTATGAGCCGTTTGGATGGGTCATCGGTACAGGAATCTATACAGACTATATTGATGAGATCGTAGAGGGAGAGAAGCAGACCATAGGTGCTACCAGAAATGAATGGATCATGAAAATGGAGATCTGCACAGTAGTCTTTTTCCTGCTTACGATAGCAGTGATCATTTATCTTATTGCAGATACTACAGGCTGGATGAAGAAGGCAGTCGGCTATGCACAGAAGCTGGAAAGCGGTGATATGACGGGAAGATCTGCAGCCGGCAGACTGAAACGGAAAGATGAATTTGGTATTCTTGAGAGAGCGCTGAACAGTATGGCAGCCACCTTTGATGAGGTGATCGGTGACGTGAAGAGACATGGACTGACACTGGCCGGAGATGTAGATAAGGTGATGGAACATTTAGGTGAGTTGAATGATGATATCAGCAGTGTTTCAGCAGCAACAGAGGAACTGTCAGCAAGTATGGAAGAGACAGCAGCTTCTGCACAGCAGATTGAAACGATTTCCCATCAGATCGAAACGGTATCCAAGAATATTGCAGTACGTGCACAGGATGGCGCAGAGAAGGTTGTCAGTATTCATCAGCGTGCGCAGCAGGCGAAGAAGGATACTGAAAGCAATTATCAGAATGCTAAGAATATGAAGGCAGAGATCAGTGGAAGTCTGATACAGGCACTGGAAGAAGCCAAGGTAGTAGAACAGATTGAGGTACTGGCACAGTCCATTATGGGAATTACTGCACAGACCAATCTGCTGGCGCTGAATGCTTCGATTGAGGCAGCAAGAGCCGGGGAGGCCGGTAAGGGGTTTGCCGTTGTAGCAGATGAGATCCGTTCACTTGCAGAACAGTCTAAGGTAACCGCTGAAAATATTCAGCAGGTAACACAGAAGGTAACAGGAGCAGTACAGAACCTTGCAGATGATTCTTCAAGACTGCTTAACTTTGTGGCAAAGGATGTATCAAAGAGCTTCCATCAGTTCACTGATATTGCAGATGCTTACAATCAGGATGCGGCTGATGTGGATGAAATGGTAACAGATTTCAGTGCAATTTCCGAAGAACTGTTAGCTTCCATTGAGGGTGTCCTGCAGTCAATTAATGATGTCAGCAAGGCAGCCAATGAAGGTGCAAACGGAACCAATGAGATTGCACAGAGAGCTTCCAGTATTGTTGAGAAGTCTGAGAATGTCATTACTGTCATGAATGAAATTGGAGATGCTTCCAATGAAATGAGAGAAATAGTTCAGAAGTTCATCATTACAGAGAAGTAATATGGAAATAGAGAAACAGGAGGCTTCAGCCGGTGGCTGAAGCCTCCTTTACTTCCTTTAGGATCAGCTTCTGATTATCCAGATAGGATTCACAGGATGGATCACCGCGACGATCCGGCAGTATATAGTTTTCTTTCAGATAATTTCCCAGATAATCCGTAAATACACAGCTTCCCTGATAGTTCAGATGGGATTCATCATTAAAATCTGTGGTGAAATCAAGTCCCATATCCTCATAATATTCATTGAAATCAATAAAGACGACATCCTCCTGTGCGGCAATTTCAGCGATCTGGTTATAGGTCATCTTATCTTCCTTTGTTATGACATAGGGAGCAGAAATAAGAAGGAGGGGTGTCTGCTTCTTTTTGGCATAAGCAATGATCTTACGGAGATACTTTTCTGACTTTTTGGTCAGACCTCCCTTTTCCTCTGTGAAAAAGTCATCCGGCTCAGTCTGTAGCTCCGTGTCGAAGTAAGGGGTATAGCCCTTGAAGGCCTGTTTATCCTCGCTGTTCCAGAAGAAGCTTTGAAAATCATCTTCACTCAGGGAATCGTAGCGGTTGTGATAAATGGCAAAGGAAGGAAAATAGTCTTTGATCCGGCCGGGCTCCACACTGACAAGGAGCATTTTCAGCTTATTGGGTGAAAAACGCATGCCGTAAATATTCTCGGAGATCCAGGTGTATTGGTAGTCCTCCTTAAATCTGGCCGGGCCATACAGATCAAGTACGAGCAGCTCCGGAGTCTGATACCGGTACAGCTCCTTCAGATAATAGTAGGTCATCCAGAGGGGCTGTTCGGCGCCGCTGTAATCATAGGCTGTGATCCCGTAGCTGTCATAGAGGAGACCGGTATTGATGTTACAGTGGACATGGCTGGTACCGAGAAACATGACATCAATGCTGTTTTCCGCCTGCCAGTATAAGCCCTCCTGCTGGTCGATACCATGACCGGACTTTACCTTCAGTACGCAGGAAAGCAGGTACAGGGTTATCAGAAGCAGCAGGATAAAGAAAAGACGCAGGGCTGTTTTAGAATGAAAAAATTTCATAAAGATCCTTTCTGAAATCATCAAACAAATCAATCACAATTTAAAACTGCATATAAATAAACTGCTCTGCCTGATAGCCGGGGCCATACACCCCAAAGACAAAAATACCGATCAGAAGAAGATAAAAGATCAGGTATCTGGCAGCATTTGGCTTTTCCTGAATGAGCAGTGGCAGGGACAGCTTTTTCCTGTAGCAGAGTTCATCGATCAGCAGGATCAGGAGAATACTGATCGTTACGACGATGATCTCTGCAGGATCCAGCTCCAGCAGCTTGAGGGAACGGGAAAAGCTTCCGGGCTGAAGACCGGCAGTCAACATCCTCCTGATATAAGAAAGTGCCTGCGAAAGGCTTTCTGCCCGGAAAAAGATCCAGGCAAAGGCAGCCTCAAAAAAGGTCAGAATGCGGTATTTTCTGCCAGATGGAAGAAAGGTGCCGATCACAGAATAAATGCCATGGAGAAGTCCCCATACCACGAAGTTCAGACCGGAGCCATGCCACATGCCACAGAGCAGAAAAACGATCATGGTATTCAGACATTTCCGGAAGGTACCGTACCGGCTGCCACCAAGAGGGATATAAATATAGTCCTTCAGGAAGCCGCTAAGGGAAATATGCCACCGTCTCCAGAATTCCGAAATAGAGGCAGCCTGATAAGGCGAAGCAAAGTTCTGCGTCAGCCTTATTCCAAAGATAGCAGCACAGCCAATGGCGATATTGGAATAGCCTGCAAAGTCGCAGTAGATCTGTATGGTATAAAAAAGCATGCCAAGAAAAAGAAAAAAGCTGTCAAATTCCTGCATACTGCCAAAGAGACTGTTCACCAGAAGAGCCAGACGGTCTGCAACGACTATTTTCATAAAATAGCCCCACAGAATATAGGTAAAGGCAGTGGAAAGCCTTCCGCGGTCGAAAAATTTTATCTTAGAGAGAGCGGAAAGCTGTGGCAGAAAATCCCCTGCCCGCTCAATGGGACCGCTCACAAGCCTTGGAAAAAAGGCAAGGTAACAGCCAAGATGAATAAAATTTTTCTCTGCGGCAAGCTTTCCTTTTGCTACATCTACAAGATAGCTGATCATCTGAAAGAGATAAAAGGAAAAGCCAACAGGCATGAGAAAATAAGGCAGCAAGGTCCGGGTAAAGGTAAGTTCCGGGAAAAAGCGCTGGAAAATATATCCGGTATATTTGAACACAAGGAGCAAAAGCAGACACAGGGACAGCAGAACCGCCAGCATAAAATGAATTTTCCCGGGTCTGAATGAATTTTTTCCTGCATGCTCTAACAGAATACCGCCGCAGTAGGTAAAGAGAATGCTGATAAAGAGAATTACCAGGCTTCTGATATCCAGGATGGCACAGAAAACACAGCTTGCAAAAAACAGTATGGCAGGTCTGCATTTTGCCGGAAGGGCAAAATAACAAAGGATCACAATTCCCAGAAATACCGGGAAAAAAAGAGATACAAACATTTATTATACGCTCCATCAGGGGAAGTGAATTCCGCTTTACTGTAGTAGTATACCAAACAAAAGAAAAAATAACATAGACTTATAGAATTCTTACGCTTGAATTAAGAAATTCCTAAGAAACAGAGAAATATTGCGAATAAAGATACTTTATTATATACTGGATGAAAAGGAACATGGGAGGAATTACATGAGAACAGAGGTAAAGAAAGAAGTGAAACGGATCCTGGTGATCTGCCTTGCTGCCTTGCTGATGGCGGCTAATATCAAGACCTTTGTCAGAACAGGAGGCCTGTATCCGGGCGGAGCCACAGGACTGACTATTCTGATCCAGAGAGTAGGGGAGATGTTTTTCCATGTAACGATCCCTTATACGGTGGTCAACCTGATATTGAATGCCATACCGGTTTATATCGGATTCCGTTACATCGGGAAGAAATTTACTATGTATTCCTGCCTAATGATCGTGCTGACCAGTGTGCTGACCGATCTGATCCCCGGGACTGCGATCACCTATGATACACTGCTGATCAGCATCTTTGGCGGTATGCTGAACGGACTTGCCATCAGTATGTGCCTTGCCGTGGACGCGACCAGTGGGGGTACGGATTTTATAGCCATTTATTTTTCTGAGAAAAAGGGCGTGGATTCCTTTAATGCTGTTTTATTACTGAATGTAGTGATCCTGACACTGGCAGGTATTTTATTTGGTTTTGACAAGGCGCTTTATTCGATCATATTCCAGTATGCTTCGACACAGGTGCTGCATGTGCTTTATAAGAAATATCAGCAGCAGACGCTGTTTATTGTAACAGGCAGACCAAGAGAGGTCTGTGAGGCGATCTATCAGATCAGCCATCATGGAGCCACGATTCTGGAGGGAGAAGGTTCCTTTGAGCATTGTCAGAGAAACGTGGTATATTCAGTAGTAGATGGTTCCAAGAGCAAAAAGGTCATACAGGCTGTCCGGAAGGTGGATGAAAAGGCCTTTATCAATGAGATGAAGACGCAGCAGCTGACGGGACATTTCTATCAGAAGCCGGCAGACTGATCCCTGTAGTACTTCTGATGGATGGAGCATGATGTGAATGGAGAAAAAGAGTGGATAAACAGATTTTGATGTCATTTGCAGATATTCCGGAAGAAACGGTAGAGCGCTTCAGGAAAACGTTCCTGCAGTCAAAGCAGCTTATGACCTATTACAGCTGTGCGCTGCTTGAGGTGGAAACAAAGTTCCGGGTGCTGAACCAGCAGTTTTCTCTGGAGCAAGAGCATAATCCAATAGAAACGATCAAGACCAGGCTGAAGTCCATGGAGAGCATCATGGACAAGCTTTATCGAAAAAAGCTGCCCTTTGAGGTGAGCACAGTAGAAGCATGCCTGACAGATGTGGCGGGGATCCGCGTGATCTGTCCTTTCCTTGAGGATATTTACAGATTGGCTGACTGTCTGCTGCAGCAGGATGACGTGAAGCTGATCAGGATGAAAGACTATATCAGGGAGCCGAAGGATAATGGATACCGCAGTCTTCATCTGATCGTGGAAATTCCCATTTTTTTGCAGAATGAAAAAAAGCAGATGAAGGTAGAAGTACAGCTTCGTACGATCGCTATGGACTTCTGGGCAAGTCTGGAGCACAGACTGCGTTATAAGAAGGATCTGGATGCAGAGCTGTCCTCTATGCTGGCAGCAGAGCTGAAGGATTGTGCAGAGGCCAGCGCAAGCCTTGACAAGAGAATGGAGGCTGTCAAAAATACCATTGAGAAGCATAAGGAATAATGGCAGCAGGAGTGGTGACATAGAAGAAGGGTACCAGAAACAGAAAGTTTTCCGGAGCTGATCTGGTAGGAATAAAAAGAAAACATCAGGAGGAACAATTATGAAGATACCCGCAATATTTGAAGCCAAGAAGAAAGAAGGAAAGCCGGTTCTTTCCTTTGAAATATTTCCCCCGAAGAAAGAAGCTGCCCTGCAGAATATAGATGAGACACTTTCTCTCCTGTGCGCCCTGCACCCTGACTTTATCAGTGTGACCTTTGGCGCAGGCGGCAGTACGGCAAACAACAAGACCGTAGAAATTGCCAGAAAGATCAAAAATGAATATGGAATTGAGCCGATCGTGCATCTGACCTGTCTGCATTATAATAAGGAAGAGATCCGCAGCATTCTGGATCAGTTAAAGGAAGCAGGCATTGAAAATGTACTGGCACTCCGGGGAGATATGAATCCCAATATCCCGGTAAAGCCTGATTTTCATTATGCCAATGAACTGGTAGAGTATATCAAAACCCAGGGAGATTTCAGTATCAGCGGTGGCTGTTACCCGGAGAAGCATCTGGAAGCACCGGATGCCATTACTGACATCCGTAATCTGAAGAGAAAGGTAGATGCCGGTGTGGATCATCTGGTATCCCAGCTTTTCTTTGATAATGAAGTTTTTTATGATTTTTATGAAAAAACAAGAATTGCCGGCATTGATGTTCCGATCGATGCGGGTGTGATGCCGGTGACCAACAGGGCACAGATCGAGCGTATGGTGACTATGTGCGGGGCAACTCTTCCGGTGAAATTCCAGAAGGTACTGCATAAATATGAAAATAACAAAGAGGCGCTGCTGGATGCCGGTCTTGCCTATACGATCAATCAGATCGTTGATCTGATCGCCAGTGATGTAGACGGGGTACATATTTACACCATGAATAATCCGGCAGTTGCAAAGAGGATCTGTGATGGAATCAGAAACCTTGTATAACGAAAAAAGAAAACAGGCACTGATCACCGGGGCATCCCGGGGGATCGGTGCAGGAATGGCCATAGCCCTTGCCAAAGAGGGCTATGATCTTATTCTGGTATGCAGAAAATCAATGGAAAGACTGAACGCTCTACAGAAGGAAATAGAATTGACTTATGGAGTCATATGTGAAGCATATCAGTGTGATGTGTCAGATCCGGAGGAAGTAGAGAAGCTGTTTTCTATCTGCAAAGAAGTAGATGTGCTGATCAATAATGCGGCAATCTCTTATGTAGGGTTACTGACAGATATGTCAGTTCTGGAATGGCAGCAGGTAATCAATACGAATCTGAATGCGCTGTTTTATACCAGCCGCCAGGTGCTTCCCGGTATGATCCACAGGAAATCCGGTAAGATTATTAATGTATCTTCTGTGTGGGGAGCAGTGGGAGCTTCCATGGAGGTGGCCTACAGCACAGCCAAGGGCGGCGTGAATGCTTTTACCAGAGCCCTTGCCAAGGAGGTGGCGCCCAGTCATATCCAGGTAAATGCCATTGCCTTTGGTGTGATCGACACCGAAATGAATGCCTGCTTTACCGAAGAGGAAAAACAGGCACTGGTGGAAGAAATCCCGGCAGACAGAATGGGAACAGCACAGGAAGCCGGAGAGCTGGTGGTAAAGCTCCTGGAGAGTCCCGACTACTTGACCGGACAGGTCATTACCATGGATGGCGGCTGGATCTGACTGGAACTGGATGCAGTTGGGAAAACAAAATAAAGATGCAGAAGTGTTTTGTGTAACAGGAAGGAGAGACAATATGTATGATGTAGTTATTATCGGTTCAGGTCCAGCAGGCTTAAGTGCATCCATTTATGCAAACAGGGCCGGACTTAAGGCAGTGACCATTGAGAAAAGCGCCATGAGCGGCGGACAGGTACTGAATACCTATGAAGTGGACAATTATCCGGGACTTCCCGGAATCAACGGATTTGAGCTGGGAATGAAGTTCCGGGAGCATGCGGATAAGCTTTCCTGTGAATTTAAAGTGGCTGAGGTTCTTTCCATTCAAGAAGAAGACGGTCATTTTTTGGTTCAGACAGAAAAAGAAAAGCTGCAGACCAGAACGGTCATTGCAGCAACAGGAGCCTATCATGCGAAGCTGAATGTACCGGGAGAAGAGAAATTTGCCGGCAAGGGAGTATCCTACTGTGCGACCTGTGACGGCGCCTTCTTCAGAGGAAAGGTGACGGCTGTCGTAGGCGGCGGCAATGTGGCTGCAGAGGATGCCGCATTTCTGGCAAGAGGCTGTGAAAAGGTTTATCTGATCCACAGAAGAAATGAGCTGCGGGCAGCCCAGACGCTGCAGCAGGAGGTAAAGGAGCTTCCGAACGTGGAAATCCTATGGGACACTGTGGTAGAGGCTGTGGAAGGAAATATGGTGACCGAGTCACTTCTTATTAAGAATGTAAAGACCGGGGAGGAAAAGCATCTGCCGGTAAACGGTGTGTTCGCTGCAGTGGGGATCCACCCGGACAGCGAGCTTTTGCAGGAGCTGGCTGAGAGAGATGAACAGGGCTATGTGATTGCCGGGGAAGATGGCAGAACGAGCAGACCTGGAATCTTCGTGGCAGGAGATATCAGAAAGAAGAAAATGCGCCAGATCATCACAGCTGCTGCAGATGGTGCCAATGCTGTAAATTCTGTGGAGGAATATTTACGGTCACAGAAGGTATAGAGTGATATGGAAAATGAAGACACAGCAGCTCTGGCCCGAAAAAACTGTTGTGAATTTTTACAAAATGTTTAAGAAAAGAGACTGTGGAAGCGGAGAAAAGCTTTCGTGAATACTGCAAAAAAAACGCAGAGGTTGACAGCACTTGACGAAAGTGTTATAGTGTTTTTAACATTTTTGTAACAATTAAGCGGTGAAACGGTTTAAAGGAGTTTTGTTATGCAGAAATCTTACGTGAAAATAGCAGCAGGTGTTCTTTCAGCAACGCTCTTATTTTCCGGTATGAATATGAACAGCTTTGCGAAGGAGAAGACAGAACTTCCTTCCGCAGGCATTGATTTCTTCCTTGCTTCCAATGGTACCAGTGTCAAGAACATCAAGGATGAGACAGATGCCAAAAAGGCAGAGCAGAAAGAAAGCAGTACAGGAACAGAATCTACAGAGGATTCATCAGCGGCATCTCCGTCGCTCAGTGCATCTCCACTGGCAACAGCAAGCCCCAAGCTTGATGTACAGCCGATCCAGAAAGAGAAAGTCATTGAAGAAACCGTAACGGCTTCCACAACCAAGACCATTCCCCAGAAGGAAAGAGAAATCGCAGCCAGAAAAGAAGAAGAAGGTTTTAAATCTCTGGTTATCGCTAAGGTAAATGATTACGTAAATGTCAGAAGTATTCCCAGTGAGGATGGTGAGATCCTTGGTAAGCTTTATGACAAGTCTGTTGGTGAATTCATTTCAGAGGACAACGGCTGGTACGAGATTACATCCGGCAGTGTGACCGGTTATGTGAAGGCAGAGTATTGTGTCACAGGTGAGGATGCAGTAGAGCTTGCCAAAAAGGTGGGTACAAGAATCGCCACCGTTAATACTACTACTCTCTATGTAAGAGAAGAGCCCACCACTGATTCCGCAGTGATCGGTATGGTTCCTATTGAAGACGAACTGCTGGTTATCGAAGAGCTGGACGGCTGGGTTAAGGTAAATATCGAGGAAGGTGATGGCTATGTATCCTTAGATTATGTTACCCTTTCCACAGAATTCGTAAAGGCAGAGTCCAAGGCAGAAGAGGAAGCAAGACTTGCCAAGGAAGAAGCAGAGAGAAAGGCAGCACAGGAAGCAGCAGCCAAGGCAGCGAAAGCAAATAAGAAGAACAGCCAGAGCAGCAATCAGAGTTATGCGGCGCCGGTTATTTCAGGAAGCGGCAGTGAGCTTGGCAAAGAGCTTGCAAACTTTGCCTGCCAGTTTGTTGGCAACCCTTACGTCTGGGGTGGAACTTCCCTGACAAATGGTGCGGACTGTTCCGGATTTGTTATGAGTGTATATGCTAATTATGGTGTCAGCCTGCCTCATTCATCTTCAGCAGACAGAAGCGTAGGTGCTGCTGTTGGCAGCCTTGACAGTGCACAGCCGGGTGATATCATCTGCTATTCCGGTCATGTTGCAATCTATATTGGCGGCGGACAGATCGTGCATGCATCAACAGCAAAGACAGGAATTATTATTTCCAACGCAAATTACCGTTCTATTCTTTCTATCAGGAGAATCTTCTAAAAGGAGTCCGGTTCTCTCAGGAAAACAGAAAAATGAACTTACAGAAGTCTGATTCATAAAGAGTCAGACTTCTTTTTTGCTCGGAAACGTGTTGACAAACTATGGTGTGTGCAAGTTACACAAAGCAGGAAAAGAGTGACCTGATATATATGGAGGATAGGAAGAAGGTGACTAAAAAGTTATCCACATACACAAATACCATAAAACAGGCATTTTTGATTTATACACTGAGTTATCCACATTATCCACAGGGGAAATGAGGAACGGACGTTTTGTATGTTTATGATAAAGGGAACAGAATAGTCGAGAAAAGTCACTTCCTGAAGATGACTAAAATTGTTAGAAAACTGATATCATTTTTAAACAAATCATTGAAATTATTGCAAAACTAAGGGGACATGTGATATAATGATTGAAAGAAATAATCCACGGAAAGGATGATGTATATGAAGTTTATTATTGTTGGCAAGAATATTGAAGTGACTCCTGGACTTCGTGCAGCAGTGGAGGACAAGATCGGTAAGCTTGAGAAGTACTTTACACCGGAAACAGAGGTACATGTTACACTCAGTGTCGAGAAAGACAGACAGAAGATCGAAGTTACGATCCCGGTTAAGGGCAGTATCATCCGTTCTGAACAGGTAAGTAATGATATGTATGTATCGATTGATCTTGTAGAAGAGATCATCGAAAGACAGCTGAAGAAGTATAAGACCAAGTTGATCGCCAAGGAGCAGTCGAGAGGATTCTTCAAGCAGGATTTCATAGAGAAGGATTATCTGGATGATGAGGAGGTACAGATTATCCGTACCAAGAAGTTCGATATCAAGCCTATGTATCCGGAAGATGCCTGTGTACAGATGGAGCTTCTTGGACATAACTTCTTTGTATTCTGTAATGCAGAGACAGATCAGGTGAATGTAGTTTATAAGAGAAAAGGAAATACTTACGGTCTGATCGAGCCTGAGGTATAAAATAAAACAGCCGGTCCGGAACGATGGAAGGACAGGCGTGACGGGCTCCCTGAGTGGGAGGCTAAATTCAAAAATATGTGGGGCAGATGCTCCACATATTTTTGAATTTCTGGGGGCAGCCGGCATTTTTATTTAAAAGGCTTCCACGGCGCATGCTTTTTGGAGTATACTTTTACTGTGTTTATCATTCATATTTTATCACTTTTAATTTTTATATTGATCCTTGGATTTTACCTGAAAGAGAAGCTGACAGACTGTATCCCTGCAGCAGTGAGCCTTCTGATCCTTTTCCTGTATGGGCTCAGCTTTGGAAATCTCCTCTGGCTGACAGATATTCTGGCACCCTTATTTCTGCTGGGAAGTGGAATTCTTGTCTTTAAAATGGACAGAACAAAGAGAAAGGAGCTTGTCTTCTTTGCCGGGAGGGAGCTGAGGGCACCTGCTTTTCTGACAGCCCTGCTGCTGTTCCTAGCTGTGACAGTGTGTGTATCCGGTAAGCTGACAAGCTGGTGGGATGACTATAATTTCTGGGTCACAGATGTAAAGTCCATTTTTTATCTGGACGGCTTTGCAGACAGGTATGAAAACGTGGCGGCAGAATTCGGGGATTATCCGCCGGGAACCCAGATGCTGAAATGGTGGTTCCTTCACCTTTCACCCTCAGAGTTCAGAGAAGGACTGATGTTTGCAGGATATTATGTCTGCAATCTGGCATTTCTTGTTCCCCTACTGGAGCGGATCAGAAAGAAGAACGTAATCACCATGACGATCGGCGCTGTACTGCTGTGGCTGTTTCCTTCCATGGTGGAGGCCTTCTGGATGGACGGATGCTGCGCAGATTTTACCATGGCTGTGATCTATGGGGCATTCCTGACAGCGGTTCTTGACAGAGAGGGGCATTCTTCCCTGTTTTATTACGGAAGACAGACCTGTTATCTGATGGTACTGGTGCTCTGCAAGAATACAGGGGTGATCTGGCTGTTCTTTGGACTTTTATTTACACTGCTATATCACTTTCTGCACAGAAGGGATGAAATATTTGCACAGGACCGAAAGTCAGTGAAAAGAGGACTTATAGCTGTGGTATGCCTGCCTGCGCTGACAGAAGGAAGCTGGCTTTCCTTCTGCCTGATGAACAGAAGGGTTGCCAAGCTGACAGGCGTTGCGGTTCATATGGCGACAGGAAGCATGAACATCCCGGATGTACAGGGACAGATGGTAGATGCCTTTCTGACTGCCTTCCTGAAATGGCCGCTGCACCGGTATTCTACGGCCATACTGAATGTAAGTCCGCTGATGCTGGTGATCCTGGTTCTGGTTATTTATGCCCTGCTTGGGATCCGGAAAAAGATAACCGGCAAGGACAGCAGATTCCTGCTTTTGTTTGCCCTGCTGAGCGCAGCGTGCTTTTACAGCCTGAACCTGATCAGCCACCTGACGATCTTTGCAGTGGAAACACAATATCTGGAGCCCTTTGGCATGGTGTCCTCGATTGAACGGTATGGAGCACCTTTTACGATAGGAAGCCTGTATCTGATCGCATATCTTGTACTGAAGTCAGAAAATGCTGTTCGGGGGCTGCTGTTCTGTGCTATACCGGTTCTTCTGACGGCAGATTATCAGGGATCTTACCGGGCACTGATCGGCTACAGGAATACGATAGAAGAGATCCGGCAGGAGAGAGAAGATATCGTAGATGAAAAGGCAGAGACCTTTCTGGCGAAGATCGGCGCAGGGACGAGGAAAAGCATCGGCCGTGTGCTTTATCTCCGGGATCTGTCAGATATCAGCTGGGTAAGGAATGCCTATGTCAGCTTTGAAGCAGCACCGGTATCTGTGATGTACGGAAATATCAGCGGAGAGACGACGGACAGCGCAGCACTTTTAAAGACGATCGAGGAGTCCCATGCAGGCTATCTATATGTAGAGCCTCTTGATGAAGAAAATCAGGAGCTGTTTGCACCCTTCATGGATGGAACGGAGTTTTCCTATGACACGCTTTATCGGATCATAGAAAACGATGGAAGGATATTGCTAATACCGATAGCATGAAACGTCCTTTCATTTGCTATAATAAATGTGTAAAAGTAATGTAAAAGGAAATTTTATGTAAGCGAAAGGGGAAAAGAATGAAGAAAAAGACAGCAGTATTGACAGCAGGCTTCCTGTCACTTGGTGTATTGGTAGTCGCTTCCAATATGACAGTAGATGGCAGGGAAGGGGCAAAGGGGAAGACGATACCGTATACACTGGAAATCACGCTTCCGGAAAATGCGGCAGATGGCAGCATGATCTGCGTCCAACAGGCATCACAGGAAAGCGGAGAAAGTAAGGACAGTGAAGATAAAGCCCATGAAAATGCCTCCGGCAATCTGGTGATCGGGTACAATCAGGATACAGGCAGACCGTCCGTTTTCTTTACTGGGCAGGAAGAGATCATTCTGAATGAAACGAATGAGCTGGTCTGGAAGGACTGCAGGCAGCCGGTTATCCTGACAGATAAGATTCAGGTCGTATCGACACCGGATTATGATTATCGTTTCCTGATGAAGGATGCAGAGGGCAGGGAACAGATCCTTTCCTTTTCCTATGCAAAAATGCAAAGGATGCCAGATCAGGCAGTGACGGTTTCGGAAGAAGGCACTCCCATCGTGAACGCAGCTTATGTGACAAGGATGAAGGGAACCGCACTTTTGCAGGGAGAGATCAGGAATCTCATCGAAAATAGCTATGAAGAGCTGGCAGGCTTCCTGCAGAAGCTGGCAGATGACAAGATCGCTGTTTCAGCGGACGGCTCCGTGGTTCCCGAGGGAGAAATGCTTCCGGCAGGCATGGTACTTCTGTCAGCGGCAAGTCCTGTGAGCCGTGTGAATGTCAGTGATGAGACACTGTATTCCTGGAGCGCCTTTTTTGACAAGGTCGAAGAGATCCGTAAGGAAGAGGAGTGGCAGGCCTATCTGGAAAGCCTGAGAAGCCAGGAAAGGAAGGAAGAAGCGTCAGTGACAGTGCCTGCTGTACCGGCAGCACAGGCACCGGCAGGAACAGCGCAGCCGACACAGATAGAACCTACAGCGGCACCAACTCCGACTCCCTCCGCGAACCCGTGGACAACGAATTGACAACATATCTGAAAGCTTCAAAGACGTTTCGCTCTCCATCAGAACGAAGCGTCTTTTTCAGCTTCGCATCCAGTGGACGAATGCCCTTTCAACAAATGTCTTTTCTGTGAATTGTGATTGCAAAAGTAAAAGCCCTATGTTATAATGATTTTTGTGGCAATGACAAAAAATTAACAATCGTTGCAGACAGCCGGTAAGGCTGAAATTTTATACAAAATGATTCAAACGGAGGAAAGAAATAATGGCAAAGAAAGTTGTTTTAGCTGGTGCATGCCGTACAGCGATCGGTACCATGGGTGGCTCTTTAAGCACAACCCCTGCTGCTGAGCTTGGCGCAATCGTAATCAAGGAGGCACTTCAGAGAGCTGGAGTTACTCCGGAAGCAGTAGATCAGGTATACATGGGATGTGTTATTCAGGCTGGTCTTGGACAGAACGTAGCCCGTCAGGCATCTATCAAGGCAGGACTTCCGATCGAGGTTCCCGCTGTTACCATGAACGTTGTCTGTGGTTCCGGTCTGAACTGTGTAAACCAGGCAGCACAGATGATCATGGCAGGAGATGCTGACATCGTTGTAGCAGGCGGTATGGAGAACATGTCCCTGGCACCTTATGCTGTTCCTCAGGCACGTTATGGATATAGAATGAACAATGGTACTTTGGTTGACTGCATGATCAAGGATGCTCTGTGGGATGCATTCAATGATTATCACATGATCACAACTGCAGACAATATCTGCAGAGAGTGGGGACTGACCAGGGAAGAGCTGGATGAGTTCGCATTAAAGAGCCAGTTAAAGGCTGAAGAAGCGCAGAAGAACGGTGCATTCGAGAACGAAATCGTTCCTGTAATGGTTAAGAAGAAAAAAGAAATGATCGAGTTCAAGGTAGATGAAGGACCCCGTCATGGTTCTACCATCGAAGGACTTGCAAAGCTCCGTACCATCAATCCTGACGGATTTGTTACTGCTGGTAATGCATCTGGTATCAATGATGGTGCAGCAGCAGTCGTTGTTATGAGCGAAGAGAAGGCTAAGGAGCTTGGCGTTAAGCCCATGGCTACTTTCGTAGCTGGCGCACTTGCAGGTGTAAGACCTGAGGTTATGGGTATCGGACCTGTTGCTTCTACCAGAAAGGTTATGGCTAAGACAGGCATGAAGATCGAGGACTTCGATATCATCGAGGCAAACGAAGCATTCGCAGCACAGTCTGTTGCAGTAGGTAAGGATCTGGGAATCGATGTTGACAAGCAGCTCAACCCCAATGGTGGTGCGATTGCTCTTGGACATCCTGTTGGAGCTTCCGGATGCCGTATCCTTGTTACACTGCTTCATGAGATGCAGGCAAGAGGAGCCAAGACCGGTCTTGCAACTCTTTGCATCGGCGGTGGTATGGGATGCTCTACAGTCGTTAAGATTGAAGACTAAGCATATTTTAAGGAAAATAAGTAAGCAGGCTTAACTTCTTAGGTCTGCTTACTTCTGTGAACAAAATAAAAAGGAGTTAATACCATGGAATTTGTAACATATGAGCAGAAGGGTGCTTATGCCATTATCACCATCAGCCGTGAGAAGGCACTGAACGCACTGAATTCTACAGTACTGGACGAGCTGAACGCTGTTCTGGATGCTGTAAACCTTGATGAAGTAAGAGCACTGATCCTGACAGGTGCAGGACAGAAGTCCTTCGTTGCAGGTGCAGATATCGCTGAGATGAGCACACTGAAAAAGGCAGAGGGCGAAGCCTTCGGTAAGAAGGGAAATGATGTATTCCGCAAGATCGAGACCTTCCCGATCCCTGTGATCGCTGCAGTAAACGGATTCGCACTTGGCGGCGGATGCGAGATCTCCATGAGCTGTGATATCAGAATCTGTTCTGACAATGCCGTATTTGGACAGCCTGAGGTTGGTCTTGGCATCACACCCGGATTTGGCGGTACACAGAGACTTGCCCGTCTTGTAGGCGCTGGCATGGCTAAGCAGATGATCTACACAGCAAGAAACATCAAGGCTGACGAGGCTTACAGAATCGGTCTTGTAAACGCTGTTTATACACAGGAAGAGTTACTTCCTGCAGCAGAGAAGATGGCAGCAGGCATTGCAAAGAATGCACCGATCGCTGTCCGCAACTGCAAGAAAGCGATCAACGAAGGTCTTGATGCAGACATGGATCAGGCAATCGTGATCGAAGAGAAGCTTTTTGGTGACTGCTTTGAGACAGAAGACCAGAAGTATGGAATGGCATTCTTCCTTGACAAGAACAAGGAAAAGGTAAAAGAGCCCTTCAAGAACTGCTGATTTCTGAAAGCACAGATCTGTAAATGACAGCCGGCGTAGTGCCTGCGGCAGGAAACCGGCTGTTAAGAATAAAAGATAATGAAAATCTCAGGAGGAAAAGAAATGAAAGTAGGTATTATCGGTGCCGGTACTATGGGACAGGGTATTGCAAAGGCATTTGCCCAGGTTGACGGATATGAAGTAGCGCTCTGCGATATCAAGCAGGAGTGGGCTGACGGCGGAAAAGCAAAGATCGCCAAAGGCTATGCTAAATTAGTTGAAAAAGGAAAATTAACACAGGAAGCAGTAGATGCTATCCTTGCAAAGATCACACCTGGTCTTAAGGAAGACCTCTGCAAAGACTGTGATCTGATCGTTGAAGCAGCATTTGAGAACATGGAAGTAAAGAAGACAACCTTTGCAGAGCTTGACAAGATCGCTAAGCCTGAGTGTGTATTCGCTTCCAACACATCCAGCCTTTCCATCACAGAGATCGGAAACGGACTGAACCGTCCTATGATCGGTATGCACTTCTTCAACCCTGCTGACCGTATGAAGTTAGTTGAGGTTATTGCTGGTGTAAATACTCCTGCAGAGACAGTTGATACCATCAAGAAGATTTCTGAAGAGATCGGTAAGACCCCTGTACAGGTTAACGAGGCAGCTGGTTTCGTAGTAAACCGTATCCTTGTTCCCATGATCAACGAAGCAGCCTTCATCAAGATGGAAGGTGTTTCAGATGTAGCCGGTATCGATGCAGCTATGAAGCTTGGTGCAAACCATCCTATGGGTCCCCTTGAGCTTGGTGATTTCATCGGTCTTGATATCTGCCTTGCTATCATGGATGTTCTTTACAATGAAACAGGTGACAGCAAGTATCGTGCATGTCCTCTTCTCCGCAAGATGGTCCGTGGCGGTAATCTTGGTGTTAAGAGCGGCAAGGGCTTCTATATTTACAATGCAGACAGAACAAAGACCCCTGTTGATGCACAGTAATTCTAATTGAGGATTCCCTCAATAACATATATTTAATGGAGGATATAAAAATCATGGATTTTACGTTAAGCAAACAACATGAAATGGCGAGAACTCTTTTCAAAGAGTTTGCAGAAAAAGAAGTTAAGCCTTTGGCTCAGGAAGTAGATGAGACAGAAGTGTTCCCCAGAGGAACTGTTGAGAAGATGGCTAAGGCTGGCTTCCTTGGAATTCCGGTTCCGAAGGAATACGGTGGACAGGGATGCGATCCTTTAACCTACGCTATGTGCGTTGAGGAGCTGTCCAAGGTTTGTGGTACTACAGGTGTTATCGTTTCTGCACACACCTCTCTTTGCTGTGATCCTATCCAGACCTATGGTACAGAAGAGCAGAAGCAGAAATATCTGGTTCCCCTTGCAAAGGGCGAGAAGCTTGGTGCTTTCGGTCTGACAGAGCCAGGAGCTGGTACTGATGCGCAGGGTCAGCAGACAAAGGCTGTTCTTGATGGTGACGAGTGGGTTCTGAACGGATCCAAGATCTTCATTACCAATGGTAAGGAAGCTGATGTTTATGTAATTTTCGCTGTAACAAGCGTTGTAACCGATGCTAAGGGCAGAAGCAAGAAGATGATCTCTGCTTTCATCGTAGAAAAAGGAACTCCCGGATTTACCTTCGGTACCAAGGAAAATAAGATGGGTATCCGTGGTTCATCCACATACGAACTGATCTTCACGGACTGCCGTATCCCCAAGGAAAACCTGCTTGGTCAGGAAGGCAAGGGCTTTGGTATCGCTATGCACACTCTGGATGGCGGACGTATCGGTATCGCTGCACAGGCTCTTGGTCTTGCAGAGGGCGCTCTTGACAGAACCATCGCTTATGTAAAGGAAAGAAAGCAGTTTGGCAGAGCAATCGGTGCTTTCCAGAATACACAGTTCCAGTTAGCTGATATGGCTACCAAGGTTCAGGCTGCACAGTACATGGTATACAGAGCGGCTATGGCTAAGGCTACCCAGAAGAACTACACAGTAGAAGCAGCTATGGCTAAGCTGTATGCTGCAGAGGTTGCTATGGAAATAACAACCAAGGCTGTTCAGCTCCATGGTGGATATGGTTATATCAGAGAGTACGATGTTGAGCGTATGATGAGAGATGCCAAGATCACAGAGATCTATGAAGGTACATCTGAAGTACAGAGAATGGTTATTTCCGGTTCCCTGCTGAAATAAGAATGAAAGAATAAGGAGAGATAATACAATGAAAATCGTTGTTTGTGTTAAACAGGTACCTGATACAAAGGGCGGCGTTAAGTTCAATCCCGATGGTACACTTGACAGAGGTGCGATGCTTACTATCATGAATCCTGACGATAAGGCAGGTCTGGAAGCAGCACTTAGATTAAAAGACCAGTATGGCGCAGAAGTAACCGTTCTGACAATGGGTCTTCCCAAGGCGGAAGAAGTTCTTCGTGAGGCAATTGCAATGGGCGCTGACAAGGGTATCCTTGTAACAGACCGTGTTCTTGGTGGTGCTGATACCTGGGCTACCTCCCAGACACTGGCAGGCGCACTGCGTAACCTTGAGTATGACCTGATCATCACAGGACGTCAGGCTATCGATGGTGATACCGCACAGGTTGGTCCTCAGATTTCCGAGCATCTTGGAATCCCGGTAATCTCCTATGCACAGAAGATCGAAGTAGAAGGCGACAGCGTGATCGTTGAGCGTCAGTTCGATGACAGATATCACGTATTAAAGGCAGAAATGCCCTGCTTAATTACAGCACTTGCTGAATTAAACGAGCCCCGTTATATGACACCCGGCGGAATCTTCGATGCTTACAAGGCTGACATCACCGTATGGGGAAGAGCAGATCTGAAGGATGTAGATGATTCCAATTTAGGTCTGAAGGGTTCACCTACCCAGATCGCTAAGGCTTCCGATAAGGTAAGAAAGGGAGCAGGCGAGAAGGTTAACCTTGATGCAGCAGCTTCAGTTGATTATATTATTGACAAGTTAAAAGTTAAGCACGTGATCTAATTAAGGATGATAATGGAGGTTCCAAAATGAATATTCAAGATTATAAGGGAGTTTTTGTCTTCGCACAGCAGGTAGACAATGAACTCAGCGGAATTGCTTTAGAATTAGTTGGTAAGGGAAAAGATCTTGCCAAGGATTTAGGCACAGAAGTAACAGCAGTTTTAGTTGGCAGTGGAATCAAGAGTCTTGCTGACGAGCTTGCTGAGTATGGTGCTGATAAGGTCATCGTTGTAGATGATCCTGAATTAAAAGAGTACAGAACAGAGCCTTATGCACATGCTCTGTCATCTGTGATCGATGAATTCAAGCCTGAGATCTTTCTGGTAGGTGCTACTGCGATCGGCCGTGACCTTGGTCCCAGAGTTTCTGCAAGAATCCATACAGGTCTGACAGCAGACTGTACACAGCTTGATATCGGAGATTTCCCGATCAACCCGATCCCCGGCAAAGAGCAGCTTCACAATCAGCTGTTAATGACACGTCCTGCATTCGGTGGTAACACAATCGCTACGATTGCATGCCCGAACTTCCGTCCTCAGATGGCAACAGTTCGTCCTGGTGTTATGCAGAAGGCTGAGAGAGTTCCCGAAGCAAAGGCTGAGGTGATCGAATTCAATCCTGGATTCACACCGGACAACAACTATGTTGAGATCTTAAAGATCGTTAAGTCTGTATCTGATGTAGCTGATATCATGGATGCCAAGATCCTTGTATCTGGTGGACGTGGCGTTGGAAGCGCAGAGAACTTCAAGCTTCTTGATGATCTTGCAGAGGTACTTGGTGGTACCGTAAGCTGCTCCCGTGCAGTTGTAGATGCAGGCTGGAAGCCGAAGGATCTTCAGGTTGGACAGACCGGTAAGACCGTTCGTCCTAACGTATACTTCGCAATCGGTATTTCCGGAGCGATCCAGCACGTAGCTGGTATGGAAGAGTCCGATATCATCATTGCTATCAACAAGGATGAGTCAGCTCCTATCTTCGATGTAGCTGATTACGGTATCGTAGGAGATCTGAACAAGATCGTTCCTGCCCTGACAGAGAAGCTGAAAGCAGAGCTTGCTGACAAATAAGAATATCTGAAACAGAGATAAAAATGCCCTGGTGCCATGCACCGGGGCATTCTGGTATAACGTGTATTTTATATTTGTGAAAATTGTTGACAATTTGAGAAATCACATATAATATAGTCTCAGGCGATTCAGAGAGGAAGGCTTAAGGGGTCTTTCTCTCTATTTTTATGACAGAGTGATTCTGCCAGAGCGCCGACAGGAAGGAGATAATTATGAAAAAGAAACTTTTAAGTGTACTGTTAAGTGCAGCTATGGTACTGGCACTGGCAGGCTGCGGTTCTGGCACGGAGATGGCAGCAACAGAGGAAGCAGCAGGTGCAGCAGAGGGCAGCAAGGTATTAAAGGTAGCCATGGAATGTGGCTATGCTCCTTACAACTGGACGCAGCCTGATGATGCAAACGGAGCCGTTCCGATCAATGACAGCTCTGATTATGCTTATGGATATGATGTTATGATCGCAAAGAAGATCGCAGACACACTGGGCTACGAACTGCAGATCGTGAAGCTTGACTGGGATGCACTGATCCCTGCGGTACAGTCAGGTACTGTTGACTGTGTTATCGCTGGTCAGTCAACAACAGCTGAAAGATTAGAAATGGTTGACTTTTCCAAGCCTTATTATTATGCTACTGTTGTAGGCCTTGTAAAACAGGACAGTGCATATGCAAATGCAGCAGGACTTGCAGATTTAAAGGGAGCCACCTGTACATCACAGCTTGGTACGATCTGGTATGACAACTGCCTTTCCCAGATCGAGGATGCCAACATCCAGCCCGCGCAGGAATCTGCACCGGCTATGCTGGTAGCACTGGAAAGCGGAAGAACAGATCTGGTTGTTACTGATATGCCGACAGCAATGGCAGCATGTGCAGCTTATCCTGATATGAAGCTGCTTGATTTTTCCGGTACAGATGATGATTTTTCCGTATCTGATGAGGAAGTAAACATTGGTATTTCTGTACAGAAGGGAAACACAGAGCTGCTTGACGGAATCAACAGCGTACTGGAAACGATGACTGTAGATGACTTCAACAGTCTGATGCAGGAAGCGATCAGTGTACAGCCGCTGGCAGAATAAATGAAACTGACAGATTCTGGGAAGTAAGAAGATGATAGAGGCCGGACACGATACTTTTAAGAGTATGTCCGGCCTTTTTCAGACAGAAAAGGAGAACAGGGAATGATTTCCAATATGAGTTTTATTGAAAGAATTTTTTACATTTTACAGAAATACGAGACATCGTATCTGAAGGGAGCGGGAACGACACTGGTGATCGCACTGGTATCCACGTTTATCGGCTGTATCATCGGATTTTTGTCCGGTATTATCCAGACAATCCCGGTTGACAAAAGGAGAGATCCACTTGTCAAGCGCGTTCTGCTTGGGATCGTAAATGTGATTCTTCGTATTTATATAGAAGTATTCCGTGGAACTCCCATGATCGTACAGGCTGTTTTCATTTATTACGGACTGGCACAAGTATGCAATGTGCAGCTTGGCATGTGGCAGGCAGCATTCCTCGTTGTATCGATCAACACCGGAGCCTATATGGCAGAGTCAGTCAGAGGCGGTATCATTTCGGTAGATCCCGGTCAGATGGAGGGAGCCAAGGCGATCGGCATGACTCATGTACAGGCGATGATCAATGTCATCCTGCCGCAGGCATTCCGGAATATCCTGCCCCAGATAGGCAACAACCTGATCATCAATATCAAGGATACCTCCGTTCTTTCTGTGATCAGTGTAGTAGACCTTTTCTTTGTACACAAGAGTGTGTCCGGGGCGCTGTATACCTATTTTGAGTCTGCAACGATCGTTATGGCGATCTATCTGACCATGACCCTGATCACATCAAGGCTGCTCAGACTTTGGGAAAAGAAGATGGACGGCGGCGATAATTATGAACTCGTAGATGTGATGGATATCGGATTACAGCTTGGCAAGAAGGAAAGCAGATAGGAGGGCATGGCATGAATCAGGAACAGACAGTTTCAGAGAATAAAACACAGGAAAACAGTATTTTGGAGGTATCCCATCTGGAGAAATCCTTTGGCAGCCACTCTGTATTAAAGGATATCAGCTTCAGTGTGCATCCCGGGGATGTGGTTTCTGTTATCGGTGCATCAGGCTCCGGAAAATCCACCATGCTCCGCTGTATCAATCTGCTTGAGACACCAGATGGAGGAAGCATACTTTATCATGGAGAGGATATTACCGCAAGGAAGATGAATGTGCCGGCGTACCGTGCCAGAGTGGGAATGGTATTCCAGAGCTTCAATCTGTTCAGCAATATGACAGTTCTGGAAAACTGTATGGTGGGACAGATCAAGGTGGCAAAGAAAAGCAAGGAAGAGGTCAGGGAAAAGGCTTTAAGGTTTCTTGATAAGGTGGGCATGAGTGCTTATGTGAATGCAAAGCCGAGGCAGCTTTCCGGTGGACAGAAGCAAAGAGTGGCGATCGCAAGGGCACTTGCCATGGAACCGGAGATCCTGCTTTTTGATGAGCCGACGTCAGCACTGGATCCGCAGATGGTCGGAGAGGTGCTTGAGGTTATGACAGCGCTTGCCAGAGAGGGACTTACCATGATCGTGGTAACCCATGAGATGGCATTTGCAAGAGATATTTCCAGCCATGTGCTGTTTATGGCAGACGGTGTGATCTGTGAAGAGGGAACAGCAAAGCAGATCTTTGGACAGCCGAAGGAGGAAGCAACAAAAGAATTCCTCGCAAGGTTCCGTAATATGTTATAATAGGGCAGGAATAAGCGTTTTTGACAGATGGCTAACAGGACTGATCTGGGGGACAGGATGGAAGATAACAAATTGATCGCACCAATGAGCAGGATTCATATGGTGCCTATGGATGTAATCAACGGCTTTGAGGTAAGACCCGGAATGTATGAAATAAATGGCGCCACAGCAATTCCCTGTGGCGTTAATTTTACCGTTTATTCCTATGGGGCAACCTCCTGTGAGCTGCTTTTGTATAAAAGAATGGAACAGGAGCCTTATGCGGTGATCCCCTTTCCGGAAAGCTATAAGATCGGGAAGGTCTATTCGATGATCGTATTTGAGCTGAATATCTGTGATTTTGAATATGCTTACCGCGTGGATGGTCCCTATGACCCGGGCAGGGGGCTTCTTTTTAATAAAAAGAACGTGCTGCTTGATATCTATGCAAAGGCTGTGACCGGGCAGAGTGTCTGGGGTATCCCACAGAACAACTTTTATAAGGCAAGAGTGGTTCGGGATGACTTTGACTGGGGAAACACCACACAGCCGGGGATTCCCATGGAGGATCTGGTAATTTATGAATTACATGTCAGAGGATTTACGAGACATTTTTCTTCCGGTGTAGTGAATCCGGGAACCTTTGATGGTCTCCGTGAAAGAATTCCCTATCTGAAGGAGCTTGGTGTCAATGCAGTAGAGCTGATGCCGGTATTTGAGTTCGATGAGATGAAGGACTTCCGCATGGTAGACGGAAGGCCGGTGTTGAATTACTGGGGTTATAACACGATCAGCTTTTTTGCTCCCAACACAAGCTATACGGCAGAAACGGAATTTAACCGTGAGGGCAATGAATTAAAGCGTCTGATCCGTGAATTAAATGAAAACGGGATTGAATGTATTTTAGACGTAGTATTTAATCATACAGCAGAAGGTAATGAGCTTGGCTCCTGTTTTTCCTTCAAGGGCTTTGACAACAATATTTACTATATGCTGACACCGGAGGGCTTTTATTATAATTTCAGCGGCTGCGGCAATACCATGAACTGCAACCACCCGATGGTGCAGCAGATGATTCTGGAGTGTCTGCGTTACTGGACAGCGACCTATCATGTAGACGGATTCCGGTTTGATTTGGCATCCATTCTTGGAAGAAATGAGGATGGATCACCCATGAGCAAGCCACCACTTTTACAGAGCCTTGCCTTTGATCCCCTGCTTGGGAATGTTAAGCTGATCGCAGAGGCATGGGATGCAGGCGGTCTGTATCAGGTAGGAAGCTTCCCTTCCTGGAACCGATGGGCAGAATGGAATGGAAAATACCGGGATGACATGCGTGATTATCTGAAGGGGAATTACGGTATGTGGGAAACGGCAGCAAGAAGGATCACGGGCTCATCCGACCTGTATGATCCAGAGCACAGAGGCAGGAATGCCTCCGTAAACTTTCTGACCTGTCATGATGGATTTACCTTAAATGACCTGTATTCCTACAACTGGAAGCATAATGAGGCAAATGGCTGGGGAAATACGGACGGCAGTGATGACAACAGAAGCTGGAACTGCGGCGTAGAGGGCGATACCGATGATGAAAACGTGCTGTTCCTCCGTCACAAGCTTGCAAAGAATGCCTTTGCTGTCCTGATGTGCAGCCGCGGAATACCCATGTTCTTTGCGGGGGATGAATTCCTGAATACCCAGTTTGGCAATAATAATGCCTACTGTCAGGACAATGAAACTTCCTGGCTGAATTGGAGAGACAGGGAGAAGCACAAGGAACACTATGAATTCTGCAAATATATGATCGGCTTCCGCAGGGAGCATGCGATCCTTAGGAAAGCACTTTTAAGGAGCAGGACAGGCTGCCCGGATATGCAGGTCATGGGCATGGACGACAGCAGTAAGGTGCTACGGGTCGTGTTTGCAGGCTGTGATGAAGAGGGACAGGAGGATATGGTATGCCTTGCCCTGAACGTGTTCTGGGAAAGACAGGAGCTGTACCTGCCGCCTCTCCCCACAGGGATGGAATGGAAGATCGCAGCGGATACTGGAAAGGAATATTTAAAGGCTGGAATACCGGAGGATGGAGCTCTTTCCATTGCCGGCAGCAGCCTTTCCATGCAGGAGAGAAGTCTGATGGTGCTGGTGGCTGGCCAGCTGTAACCGGTTCCGCAGCTGAATCAACAGAAAGGGAGGATATCAGGATGGCTAAGACTAAAGAAGTGAAAACCAATGCCATGCGGATTCTGGAAAAAGAGAAGATCCCATTTACCCACTATACTTACGAATGTGATGAATTTATTGATGGGATCCAGATCGCGGATAAGCTGTCACAGCCTCATGAAAAGGTGTATAAAACACTTGTGACAGAGGGGCACAGCAAAAATTACTTTGTTTTTGTGATCCCGATCGAGGCAGAGCTTGACCTGAAGAAGGCGGCAAGGTCGGTCGGAGAAAAATCAGTTGCCATGATCCATGTAAAGGATATCAACGGCATCACTGGTTATATCCGTGGAGGCTGTACGGCGATCGGCATGAAAAAGCAGTTTGTGACAAGGCTGGATGAATCAGCAAAGGAGCAGGAGACGATCATTGTCAGCGGCGGCAGGATCGGTTCCCAGATCGAACTGAAACCGGATGATCTCCTTAAAGCCTGCCGAGGTGAGTATGGAGATATTATTGCAGAAAGATAAGAGGAAAGAAAATGGACAAGTTCGAAAAACAGAAGCTTAGGCTGTTGGAAAAAAGAAGAAGAGAGAGGAATAAGCAGATCCAGAAAAGTGTAAAACGGCTGGGGAACAGGCTGGAGAGGATGACTGTTTTCTTTGGGGTGTTCCTGTGCCTGCTTGTGACTGTCATGGATGTGTTGGAAGCAAAGCAGAGAAATACGCAGAGGGATGGCGGAGTATCTGAGGGCTGACGGAAAATGTCTGAGAATAAAATAGAAATGGAGCGGAAGCTGATATGGATCAAAAAGAAAATATCATGAATTATGAAACTGTGGCATTAGATGATCAGGATCACAGTATTGTGATCATTGACCAGACACTCCTTCCGGGACGGACAGAACTGATCCGCTTACGGACAGCACAGGAGATCTGGAATGCGATCTACCTTTTACAGGTGCGTGGTGCACCGGCGATCGGGGTGACGGCAGCCTTTGGCATTTATTTGCTGGCAAGACAGATCCAGATGGAAAATATAGACAATGCAAGCAGTGATTTTGATACCTTTTACCGTCAGTTTACGCAGCAGAAAGAGTATCTGAATTCTTCAAGACCTACGGCTGTGAATCTGTCCTGGGCATTAAACCGGATGGATGCACTCTGCAGAAGGGCAGGGGAGGAAGAAATAAGGACGGTAGCTGAGATCGTGGAGCTGCTGCATCAGGAAGCAGTCGAAATTAAGGAAGAAGATATCAGGGTATGCCGTGCTATCGGGGAGAACGGGCTGACACTGGTAAAGCCTGGGGACGGTATCCTGACCCACTGCAATGCCGGACAGCTTGCCACCTGTAAATATGGTACAGCTACAGCACCCATTTATCTTGGAGAAGAGAGAGGCTATCATTTCCATGTATTTGCGGATGAGACAAGACCTCTTTTACAGGGAGCCAGACTGACAGCCTACGAGCTGCATTCTGCAGGTGTGGATGTGACTTTGATCTGCGATAACATGTCAGCCACAGTGATGAAGAAGGGCTGGGTCAATGCGGTGTTTGTCGGCTGTGACAGGGTAGCTGCCAACGGAGATGCAGCCAACAAGATCGGAACAAGTGTGGTAGCCACAGTGGCAAAACGCTATGGCATTCCTTTCTATGTCTGTGCCCCTACCTCCACCATTGATTTTGATACCCCGACCGGAGATGGGATCAACATTGAACAGCGTCCTGCAGAGGAGGTAACAGAGATGTGGTATAAGGAGCGTATGGCACCGGAGGGCGTGAAGGTTTTTAATCCCGCCTTTGATGTGACAGATCACGAGCTGATCACAGGAATCGTCACAGAGTATGGTATCGCCAGAGCACCCTTTACAGAATCTCTTGCACAGATCCGCAGGAAAAAGGAGGCAGCAAAGGTATGAGCAAAGCTGTCTACATGAGAGAAAAGAAAGCAAAGAAAGCCATTCCGGATATCGGCCATAGGATGTATGTGAGAAACTTTGTGGCTGCCAATGACGGCAATATTTCCATCCGTACCGGAGAGAATGAAGTGTGGCATCAAAAGAGGCGGAAGGCCAGATAATAAGTCAGTACGTTAAAGGACTGAAGAAACGTAACAGTTCAGCCGTGCCCATTCATAAGTTGCCAGAGTGCACAGACTGGTTAACAAATATACGTGCTTTCCGGCAACTTATTTCATGTACAATCCTTTCCGAAGGTATCTTTCTGACCATCTGTGTGATCAGAGCCAATGAGAAGTCCGGCGAGCATGGCGAGGTATCCAGCTTTGCGGCACTCTGTACAGCACTTTCTGCTACGATCGGTACCGGAAATATTGTTGGTGTGGCAACTGCCCTTGTAGCAGGCGGGCCGGGAGCTCTTCTGTGGATGTTGATCGCAGCTCTTCTTGGTACGGCAACCAAGTATTCTGAGTGTCTGCTTGCTGTAAAGTACCGTGTGGTAGCAGAGGATGGACATATCATCGGAGGTCCTTTTTATTACATAGAAAAGGGTATGGGCGAAAAGTGGAAATGGCTTGCCAAGATCTTCGCTTTCTTTGGCGTGGGCGTAGGACTTTTCGGAATCGGAACCTTTACTCAGGTAAATGGTATTACCAGTGCGGTCAAGAACTTCTTTGATCCAAGCAGTTTCAGGTATATAAGTCTGTAGCAGAAACCATGGCAGGCAAGAAGGTGATCATAAGGACACTGGATATCGGTGCAGATAAGCAGATCGGATATTTTGACCTGAAGAAGGAAGAAAACCCGGCTATGGGCTTTCGTGCCATCCGGATCTGCTTAAAGCGTCCGGAGATCTTCAGACACAGCTTCATGCGCTTTACCGGGCAAGCAATTATGGAAATATTGCCATCATGTTCCCCATGATCATTTCGGTAAAGGAGATCCGCCGGATCAGGGAGATCGTGGAAGAAGTAAAGCAGGAGCTGAGGGATCAGGGAATTTCCTTTAAGGAAGTAGAGCTTGGTGTAATGATCGAGACTCCTGCAGCAGTTATGGTCAGTGAAGAGCTGGCAGGGGAAGGGGATTTCTTCAGTATCGGTACCAATGACCTGACCCAATATACGCTGGCGATCGACAGACAGAACGGTGAACTGGATGAGTTCTATGATTCGCACCATCCGGCAGTCCTTCGTATGATCCGTATGGTAATAGATAATGCCCATAAAAATGGCATCTGGGCAGGCATCTGCGGTGAGCTTGGCGCAGATCTGACTCTGACAGAGACCTTCCTTGATATGGGAATTGATGAACTGAGTGACTCCCCTTCCTGCGTCCTTTCCATCAGGAAGAAGATCAGGGAGCATGCATAAATAAAATAGGAACTACAACGTTCGGCGACGGCAAAGCATTCTTATTTCGCATAAGGGCTTTGCCGTCGCTGTTTTTGTGAGAATGGGAACTGCGGGCCGGGCTGCCGTCCAGGGCGGGGCACAGGAGAAGAAAAAGAGCTGTGATGCCCCGCCGTCAAAGAAAAAGCAGGAAAGAAGAGAGGAAATCTAGGCCGGGCGGGGCATGGGAGAAGAAAAAGAGCTGTGATGCCCCGCCGCCAGAGAAAAAGCAGGGAAGAAGAGAGAAAATCTGGGGCGGGCGGGGCATGGGAGAAGAAAGAGAGCTGTGGTGCCCCGCCACCAGAGAAAAAGCAGGAAAGAAGAGAGGAAATTTAGGCAGGGCTGGGCATGGGAGAAGAAAGAGAGCTGTGGTGCCCCGCCACCAGAGAAAAAACAGGGAAGAAGAGAGAAAATCCGAGGTGGGCGGGGCACAGGAGAAGAAAGAGAGCTGTGGTGCCCCGCCACCAGAGAAAAAGCAGGGAAGAAGAGAGAAAATTTAGGCAGGGGTGGGCACAGGAGAAGAAAAAGAGCTGTGATGCCCCGCCACCAGAGAAAAAACAGGGAAGAAGAGAGAAAATCTAGGCAGGGCGGGGCACAGGAGAAGAAAGAGAGCTGTGGTGCCCCGCCACCAAAGAAAAAGCAGGGAAGAAGAGAGAAAATTCGAGGCGGGCGGGGCACAGGAGAAGAAAAAGAGCTGTGGTGCCCCGCCGCCAGAGAAAAAACAGGAAAGAAGAGAGAAAATTCGAGGCGGGCGGGGCATGGAGAGCAAAAAGAAGCTCTCATACCCCGCCTGCCATCAATAGGCCAGCCTGAGATAAGAGAGCTTCTTTAATAAGGCTTTTAGGAGAACAGTACCTTTTCAGCGACTTCTACACCACAACGGATGCAGTCAGGGCAGGAGCACAGTACTTTGCCGGTTTCAATTCCCTTCAGCTCCTTACATACGGTACTGCCGGTTTTCTCACGGAACTGGTTCAGCAGTTCTTTGGAAAGCTGGTAGGTGGAAGCCTTGGTGGCGGGATTCTCGATGTTTCCGTCACTGTTCTTCATGCCAGCCAGCATGATAGCACCTGACAGGGCACCGCAGGTACCTTCCATACCGCCCATGCCAAGACCGAAGCCTTCTCCTGCCTTGAACAATACTTCCTCACTTACACCGACCTCTCCAGCGAAAGCGCAGGCTACAGCCTGACAGCAGTTGAATTTCTTATCGTGGTATGCGATAGCAAGTTCTTTCTTATCCATTTTCATAAGTATCCTTTCTTTCTGTCATCTTATAGATTCGCACATTCTCATTGTACCATATTTTTCAGAAGTGTACGAAGATATTCAACCTTTCCTATATATAGATCTACCAATTATCCATTGCCGGGCAGTGTTTCCATGTTGGATATATTTCAGAAGAGTTACGTTATTTTCAGGATTCCCGTTTGCACAGTTTTTTCAGTATAAGCGGGAAATTGCTGCTTTTGAGTTTCCTGCGGCTTTTTTTCGGTTTTTATAAAGCTGTTCCATTTCCAGCTTAGACATAATGGTTTTCTGCATAAACTACCTGCCCTTTCTCTTGTTAGACCCGTTTTTAGTATAGAAAATTTCCTTACTCTGATACATCCTGTCATCTGCTTCTTTTGCGATATTATATACAGTTTCCCATTTCTGCTCTGTACTGTACACATAGCCATAGGAAATTGTCATTGATTTCACAAGCTCACCATGCCAGTTTGCTACACTATCATCAAACTCCTTCAATATTTCTTTAAACTGATGTATATGCTTTGTTACGATAACTACAAACTCATCGCCACCAATTCTATATATTTTTCCATATTTATGGAAGCTGCTTTCCATGCATCCTGCGGCTGCACAGATCAGCTCATCCCCTGCCACATGCCCATAGGTATCATTTACCTGCTTCAGTCCATTCAGATCTAAAGAAATATAAATCCACTCTTCAAGAGGATCAAGCCTGGCAATGTCTTCCTCGTAAGCATGTCTATTAAGGCATTTTGTTATCGCATCTGTTGTTGAAGTATAGAACAGCTTCTCTTTCTCAAACTTTTCCCTCATGACTCTGAAGATCATGTAGACTATGCAAAAAGATGCCAAAATCAGATATATCGCAACAATCAGCATAGCATAGATAGTTCCCTGTTTATAAATTGTATGCTCCATTGCAACTATAGCAATGTAGTTCTCATCCTGACGCATCACACAACGATAAGGTTCTTCATTTATAATTAAATTGGTGATCTTTGATTCATTTTTATGTAAATCCTTTGTTGAGATTCCTATTTCTTCCAGCGTTTTTCCGATAGTACTATTGTCTGTTGCCCCGGAAATTGTCTTGTCTGTCCTCCCGGCAACAAAAATCTTCATACCTTCATATACTGGCATATCATCAACCAGAGAGGATACATTATTCTGCCGCATTTCATTCAGCAGCCGCATAGGTTTAATCCCTACCTGCACCATTTTAGTTTTATCTTCATTCCATGTAATGGCATACATCATATTTTGGGCTTCTACGGTATTTGGGACAACATCCTGGCACATAGTCAGTTCTTTATCTGAAAGCATTGGTTTAAAATAAGCCATCTGCTCTCCAGAATCAAAACTATAACCAAAATATTGAGGCATAGTACCGCTATAAATACAGCCAGATTCATCAAACAAATGGATTTCGTCTATTGACATCAGATCTGCAATCGTTAATAATTCATCAATGTCATACTCTACCTGTGGCTTGGCATCCAGAATGTAAGATACTGATTTTGCTCTTACAATATAATCCTCTTTCAGTGACTGGATCAGCTTGCCCCTTGTTTCATCATTTTTGCCAAGCACCGCGATAACACGATCAAGTAAAACAGTTGATGTTCTGTATGCATTTCTCTCGTTGGCATATGTCAGGATCCCTGCTTCCAATACCAATGCAAAAAATATGATAAGAGATGATAAAATAATGACTTTTTTCTTTTTCATATTTGTATTGTACCATAAATCCATAAAAAAGAGAAATGTTTGATTTTACGGCACTTCTTCCATCTTTTCTCCATAGATTATAACTGATTAAATGATAAAAATATTATTTAAATACGTTTTTGATCCGGAAAATAGCCGCATTCCTCAAGCTTGAATTTTGGGTGTTTTATAAACGCAAGGAATCTGATACAATGTATTATGATTTAAGCGATTCAAACGCTCAATTTTTCGAGCTTTGGAACGAAAAGGAGGAGGAAGAAAATGTCTTTTTACAAAAATAAAAAATTCTGGATCGTAGCGGGTATTGTCGTAGCAGTCTGCGGCGCAGGCACATGGGCTGCTAGAAATGTAACGATACACAAAAATGGAGCTTCTGTTTCTATCATTGGAGGAGCAGACGGACCAACCTCTATTTTCCTTGCCGGAAAGCTTCCCGGAGGAGAAATAGGAGAAGAGGGCACAGCAGCTGATGCAGAGAGCGGAAGCAGTACAGGAATCATTCCTATGGAGAATAACATTTCCACGATGCCACTTGAAATGACCATGACAGCAGTGAATTTTGAGAACGGGATCCTGACGCTTGAGATCGATAACCACAGTGGTTATGAGATGACCTACGGAGAGGACTATGAGCTGCAGAGGCAGGAGGGAGATTCCTTTGTGAAGGTGGAGCCGGAAAGTGATATCGTATGGCATGATATTGCTTGCAGCATCCCGGATCTGACGAAAGCGACCGTAACCTGTGATCTGAAGCCCTATGGGAAGCTGCAGGCAGGAGTATATAAGCTGATCAAGTCAGATATGGAAGCGGTCTTTGAACTGACGGCAGATTATGATCCTGACTGATAAGAGACCGGCAGGAGTGCTGACAGAAGCGCAAAACAGGAGTGCCGGCAGGACGCGCAAAACAGTGGACAGAAGCGGGGAAAAGTAGTAAATTACAAATATATGTGTGCAGGCAGAAATGCCATGCACAGAATCCTGTAAAGAATAATGATTTATCATAAAAGAAAGAAGGAAAAGATTATGGCAAGAAAAGTAGTTTTAGCAGGCGCATGCCGTACAGTGATCGGAACCATGGGAGGTACCTTAAGTACAACACCCGCACCGGATCTGGGAACCATTGTGATCAAAGAGGCTCTGAAGAGAACCGGTATAAGGCCGGAGCAGGTTGATGAGGTATATATGGGCTGTGTCATCCAGGCAGGACTTGGACAGAACCCTGCAAGACAGGCAGCAGTCAATGCAGGAATCCCGGTAGAGGTTCCGGCGACTACGATTAACGTACTCTGCGGTTCCGGTCTTCACTGCGTGAACCTTGCAGCCAAGCTGATCGCCAGTGGGGATGCTGATATTATCGTGGCAGGTGGTATGGAGAATATGAGCAAGGCACCTTACCTTCTTTATGATGCACGTTTCGGTTACCGTATGGGAGCAGCCATGATGGACGATGCGCTTCTGCGTGATGCCCTGCATGATGCTTTTGGCGGCTATCATATGGGAATGACAGCAGAGAACGTAGCAGAGGACTGGGGACTTACAAGGCAGCAGCTTGATGAATTTGCCGCATGGAGCCAGAACAAGTGTGAAAAGGCGCAGGCGGAAGGGCGCTTCAAGGACGAGATCGTTCCGGTAGAGGTAAAGAAAAAGAAAGAAACCATTATTTTTGATACAGATGAAGGTCCACGTAAGGGTGTTACTGTAGAGGGCATCAGTAAGCTCCGTCCCGCATTTAAGGAAGGCGGTATCGTAACAGCAGCCAACTCCTCAGGCATTAACGATGGTGCAGCAGCTATCATCGTTATGAGCGAAGAGAAGGCAAAGGAGCTTGGCATTACTCCTATGGGAACCTGGATCGGCGGCGAGCTGGCAGGTGTAGAACCACGTATCATGGGTGTAGGCCCTGTGGCTTCTACCAGAAAGGTTATGAAGAAGACAGGCTACCAGATCTCTGACTTTGATCTGATCGAGGCAAATGAAGCGTTCGCAGCACAGTCCGTAGCCGTAGGACATGACCTTGGCTTTGATATGGACAAGCTGAATGTAAACGGTGGTGCTATTGCACTGGGACACCCGGTAGGAGCATCAGGCTGCCGTATTCTGGTTACCCTGCTTCATGAGATGGCAAAGAGAGATGCAAAGAAGGGACTTGCAACCCTCTGCGTAGGCGGCGGTATGGGCTGCTCAGCCATCGTCACAAGAGATTAGTATCTGAAGTTTTTTGAAAGGAAAGAAAAACGTGGCAAATATCATTTCAGACGAAACCATTGATTATGTAGGAATCCTTGCCAAGCTTGAGCTTTCTGAAGAAGAGAAGGAGCAGGCCAAGAAGGATATGGGAAGCATGCTTGATTATATTGACAAGCTTTCCGAACTGGATACCGAAGGAGTAGAGCCCATGTCCCATGTGTTCCATGTCAGCAACGTATTCCGTGAGGATGTGGTGACCAATGGAGATGACAGGGAAGCCATCCTGAAAAATGCGCCGGAAGAAAAAGACGGGATGTTCGTAGTACCCCGTACATTTGAATAGGAGGACGGCAGAATATGAGTATATTAAGCATGACTGCCGTAGAGCTTGCAGCGGCGATCAAAAAGCATGAAGTTACCGTTAAGGAAGCCGTAGAGGCAGTCCTTGACAATATTGAGAAAAAGGAAGACACCTATCATTGCTATGTGACCGTAGACAGGGAAGGTGCTTTGAAGCAGGCAGAGGAGATCCAGAAAAAAATTGATGATGGAACGGTAAGCGGGCCTCTTGCCGGTGTGCCGGTAGCCATCAAGGACAATATGTGTACCGAGGGACTGTTGACCACCTGCTCTTCCAAAATCCTATATAATTTTGTACCCACCTTTACCTCAGAGGCGGTTTTAAACCTTCAGAAGGCAGGGGCTGTGATCCTTGGCAAGACTAATATGGACGAATTTGCCATGGGCTCCACTACAGAAACTTCTGCATATGGCGTGACAAGAAATCCCTGGAACCCGGAGCATGTACCGGGTGGATCCTCCGGTGGAAGTGCGGCAGCAGTGGCAGCAGAGGAATGCTTCTATGCCCTTGGCTCTGACACCGGCGGTTCGATCAGACAGCCCGCATCCTTCTGTGGTGTTGTGGGGCTGAAGCCTACCTATGGTACGGTGTCCCGTTACGGCCTGATCGCCTATGGTTCCTCACTTGACCAGATCGGACCCCTCTGCAAGGATGTGACGGACTGTGCGACCATTCTGGAAGCGATCGCGTCCCATGACAGCAAGGATTCCACTTCCGTAGAAAGACTGGATACTGACTTTACCTCTGCGCTCGTAGAGGATGTAAAGGGAATGAAGATCGGTATTCCGAGAGATTACTTTGGAGAGGGTCTAAATCCCGAAGTAAAGGAAGCTGTCCTGAGAGCAGCAGAGGTTCTGAAGGAAAAGGGAGCCATCATAGAAGAATTTGACTTAAGCCTGGTGGAATATGCGATCCCCACCTATTATACGATCGCAGCAGCAGAAGCCAGCTCCAACCTGGAGCGGTTTGACGGCATCAAATACGGATACCGTACCGAAGAATATCAGGGACTTCACAATATGTACAAGAAATCCCGTTCTGAGGGCTTCGGTGCTGAAGTAAAGAGAAGAATCATGCTGGGAAGCTTTGTACTGAGCTCCGGCTATTATGATGCTTATTATCTGAAGGCACTGCGTGTGAAGGCACTGATCAAAAAGGCCTTTGACGAAGCCTTTGCCAAGTATGATGTGATCCTCGGACCGGTAGCACCTACTACCGCACCGAAGATCGGAGAGAGCTTAAGCGATCCGATCCAGATGTATCTTGGGGATATTTACACTATTTCCATCAACCTGGCCGGACTGCCCGGACTTTCCATTCCCTGCGGCAGGGACAGTAAGGGTCTGCCGATCGGCATGCAGCTTATCGGTGACTGCTTCAAGGAAAAGAATCTGATCCGTGCCGCCTATACCTATGAAAAAGCAAGAGGTGCATTTGTAAGGAAGGAGGAGAACTGACATGGAAAAGCAATATGAAACTGTCATCGGGCTGGAAGTGCATGTAGAGCTGGCGACGAAGACCAAGATTTTCTGTGGATGTTCCACAGCCTTCGGTGGTGCACCCAATACCCACACCTGTCCGGTCTGTACCGGTATGCCGGGATCCCTTCCCGTACTGAATAAGCAGGTGCTGGAATACGCAGTGGCGGTAGGACTTGCCACAAACTGCGATATCACCAGATATTGTAAATTTGACAGAAAGAACTATTTTTATCCAGATAATCCGCAGAACTATCAGATCTCCCAGCTGTATCTGCCGATCTGCCGCAATGGTAAGGTAGAGATCGAGACAGAGAAGGGCAGGAAGTATGTGGGGATCCATGAGATCCATATGGAAGAGGATGCCGGCAAGCTGATCCATGACGAGTGGAATGACTGTTCTCTTGTGGACTATAACCGTTCCGGCGTGCCGCTGATCGAGATCGTATCCGAGCCTGACATGAGAAGTGCAGAAGAGGTGATCGCCTATCTGGAGAAGCTCCGTATGACGATCCAGTATCTTGGTGCATCTGACTGTAAGCTGCAGGAAGGCTCCATGCGTGCCGATGTCAACCTTTCTATCAGGGAGGCTGGAGCGGCAGAATTCGGTACCCGTACCGAGATGAAGAACCTGAACTCCTTCAAGGCTATCGCAAGAGCCATCGAAGGAGAAAGAGAGCGTCAGATCGACCTTCTGGAATCCGGCGAAAAGGTTATCCAGGAGACAAGACGCTGGGATGACAATAAGGGTGAATCCTATGCCATGAGAAGCAAGGAAGATGCCCAGGATTACCGTTATTTCCCAGATCCTGATCTGGTACCGATAGAGGTTGATGAAGCATTCCTTGACAGGATCAGAGAAAGACAGCCTGAATTCCGCGAAGAAAAGATGGCAAGATATAAAGAAGAATTTGACATTCCTGAGTATGATATTGATATCATCACAGGAAGCAAGCGCATGGCAGATCTGTTTGAGGCTACTGTTGCCCTTGGGGCACAGCCCAAGAAGGTTTCCAACTGGCTGATGGTGGAAACGCTCCGTCTTCTGAAAGAAAATGACATGGAGCCGGAGGATATCCGTTTCTCACCGGAGCATCTGGCTGCGCTGATCGCCATGGCAGATAAGAAGGAGATCAACAGCTCCGTAGCCAAGGAGGTTTTTGAAGAGATCTTCAAAAGCGATGTGGATCCTGCGAAGTACGTAGAGGAAAAAGGCTTAAAGACCGTCAATGACGAAGGGGCTCTGCGAAAGACTGTAGAGGAAGTGATCGCAAATAATCCCCAGTCTGTGCAGGACTATAAGAGCGGCAAGGAAAAAGCGATCGGCTTTCTGGTCGGACAGACCATGAAAGCCATGAAGGGCAAGGCAGATCCCGGCATGATCAACAAGATGCTGAAGGAACTGCTGTAGAAAAGATGAAAAGGAAGGCACTGTCTGGCTGGTGGTGACCTTCTTTTTTAATTTTTTCTTGCCTTTAAAAAAAGAATGTGCTAGAATATCCCTCGGTGACGTACAAATGTCTTTTATAGAGGGACGAGAACATTCATGGGAAACAGATTTTATGTTGTAAAGGAGCAGGCGGTGCCTGAGGTGCTTTTAAAGGTAGTGGAAGCCAAGAAGCTGCTCGACAGCGGAAGAGTGCACACGGTCAATGAAGCAGCCGATCAGGTGGGGATCAGCCGGAGCTCTTTTTACAAGTACAAGGAAGATATCTTTGAGTTCCATGAGCATTCTCAGGGAACGACGATCACACTTACTTTTCAGATGGAGGATGAGCCGGGGCTTCTCTCCGATGTGCTGAAGATCATCGCACAGTTCGGAGCCAATATCCTGACGATCCATCAGAGTATTCCGATCAGTGGCATGGCATCTTTAAGCCTCAGTATACAGGTTCTCCCGACGACAGGAGATGTTTCGGATATGCTGGAAGCCATGGAAGCGCAGAAGGGTGTCAGAAATGTAAAACTTTTAGCGAAAGAATAATTTAGGCTGCTGCAGGAAATCCTGCATGAGTCTCACAAAGAAAGGAAACGAATATGATACAGGTAGCAGTGTTAGGATACGGTACCGTAGGAAGCGGTGTAGTAGAGGTTATTGAAAAGAACAAGGCTGAGATCAACAAGAAGTCCGGTGAGGAACTGAATGTAAAATACATTCTGGATCTGAGGGATTTCCCGGGGGATCCTTATGAGGATAAGGTGGTGCACGATGTTAATATGATTCTGGATGATCCGGAAGTAAAGATCATCTGTGAGACCATGGGAGGCTTAAAGCCTGCCTATGACTTTACAAAGAAGGCTCTGAGCCTTGGCAAGAGCGTCTGTACCTCCAATAAGGAGCTAGTTGCTGCCCATGGGCCGGAGCTGATCCGTGTGGCACATGAGAACAAATGCAACTACCTCTTTGAGGCCAGTGTAGGCGGCGGTATCCCGATCATCCGTCCCCTGAACTACTCCCTGACAGCAGAGAAGATCGATGCTATCACCGGTATCCTGAACGGAACGACCAACTACATCCTGACCAAGATGGACAGAGAGGGTGCAGATTTTGAAACTGTTCTGAAGGAAGCGCAGGAAAAGGGGTATGCAGAGAGAAACCCAGAGGCTGATGTGGAAGGCTATGATGCCTGCCGTAAGATCGCCATCCTTTCATCTCTGATGTGCTGCAAAAATGTAAAATATGAAGAGATCTATACAGAGGGTATCACGAAGATCACAGCAACAGACTTCGTTTATGCGAGAGCCATGGGCAGAACCATCAAGCTTCTGGCACAGAGCAAGGAAGTAGACGGAAAGCTTTTCGCCATGGTAGCACCGTTCATGATCAGCCGTGACAATCCGCTTTATATGGTAAATGATGTATTTAACGCAGTCTGCGTACACGGTAACATGCTGGGCGATTCCATGTACTATGGTAAGGGAGCAGGAAAGCTTCCCACTGCAAGTGCTGTCGTATCTGACGTTGTTGACTGTGCAAGACATATTGGTAAGGTGATCATGTGCTTCTGGGATGATGAGGATGTGAAGGTTTCTGATGTCAGTGAGGCAAGAAGGGCATTTTTCGTCAGAGTGGATGTGGCAAAAGAAAAAGAAGCCATTGATACCTTCAAATCCGTCAGAGTCATTGAGGCAGATGTGGAGGGTGAGTTTGCATTCGTGACCGATGTGATGAGTGAAAAGGAATTTAATGAAAAAGCAGATGCAGTAGGCATCATCAGCCGTATCAGGATGGAAGCATAAGATATATCCTGTGAAAACAGGTGCGGGATCGAAGATTTCGAAAATGAGGAGAATGGAAAATGAAAAAGGTAGTTAAGTTTGGAGGAAGCTCTCTGGCGAGCGCAGAACAGTTTCAGAAGGTAGCGGATATCATTCATGCGGATCCGGAACGCAGGTATGTGGTTCCATCAGCCCCGGGAAAGCGTTTTTCAGGGGATACCAAGGTAACGGATATGCTTTATAGCTGCTATCATCTGGCAGAAGAGGGCGCAGATTTCAAGAAAGAGCTGAAAGCCATTGCAGAAAGATACCAGGAGATCATCGATGGACTTTCTCTTTCCCTGTCTCTGGCAGATGAGTTTAAGCTGATCGAGAAGAACTTTAAAGAAAAGACCGGCGAGAATTATGCGGCTTCCCGTGGAGAATATCTGAACGGTATTATCATAGCAGCATATCTTGGCTATGAATTTATTGATTCCGCTGAAGTAATCCGTTTTAAAGACAATGGTGAATTTGATGCTGAAGTAACCAATGAGATATTAAGCGCAAGACTGCAGGATGTGGAAAAGGCTGTTGTGCCCGGCTTTTACGGTGCCTACGCAGACGGCAGGGTAAAGACCTTTTCAAGAGGCGGTTCGGATGTGACAGGTTCTATCGTGGCAAGGGCTGTCAAGGCAGATGTATATGAAAACTGGACAGATGTATCCGGCTTCCTGATCGCAGATCCCAGGATCATCGACCAGCCGGAAGCTATTGAAACTATCACCTACAGAGAACTGAGGGAGCTTTCCTACATGGGAGCCAGCGTTCTCCATGAGGATGCAATCTTTCCGGTAAGAAGAGAGGGGATCCCGATCAACATCCGCAATACCAACAGTCCGGAGGATACAGGAACCTGGATCGTGGAAAGCACCTGCCAGAAGTGCAGGTATACCATTACCGGTGTGGCTGGAAAGAAGGGGTTCTGTTCTGTCAATATTGAGAAGGCCATGATGAATTCGGAGATAGGCTTTGGACGCAAAGTACTGCAGGCCTTTGAGGACAATGGTATTTCCTTTGAGCATATCCCGTCCGGTATCGATACCCTGACGGTGTTCGTTCATCAGGATGAGTTCATGGATAAGGAACAGAAGGTGGTTTCTGCCATCCACAGACTGGCAGATCCTGATTCCATCGATATTGAGGCTGATCTGGCACTGATCGCCGTTGTGGGACGCGGCATGAAGTCTACAAGAGGAACCGCCGGCAGGATCTTCTCCGCGCTGGCGCATGCCAATGTCAATGTCAAGATGATCGACCAGGGCTCCAGTGAGCTGAATATCATCATCGGTGTTGCCAATGATGACTTTGAGACAGCCATCAAGGCGATCTACGATATTTTCGTAGTAGCAAGGATCTAAGCAGCTCCTGAATAAAAGAATAAAAGCTGACAAGGATAAAAAGAACCTCCTGCAGGAATATCTCACAGGAGGTTTTTAAGTCACTGCAGGATCATCGCTTCAAAGGGAATGCTGTCATCATATAAATAGGAAAGATATATGGCAGCCTTATCCATCCGCTGACTGGTAGAAGCAATTCCAAAGACTGGGATCAGACCATGATAGGAATCTGTCTTCTCTATAAAGGGACTGTCTTCTATATAAATACCGACAGGAACAGGCTCCTCCATGTTCTCTGGATGCTTATGTTCCTTAGCATCTGCTTTGATCACAGCATTGGTGGCATTTTCCATTTTGCTGTAAAATGCTGTGGCTTCCGGATCATCCTGGTCAGCCTCACCAGCCCTGTCGATGGCAGCCTGATCTATATAATAGATATTTCCTTCGTAGGCGGACAGATCTTCTTCACTTAAGACAGTCCGGAGATCCACCATAAAGCCGCTGATAGAGAGCTTGTAAAAGACGGCTGAATCAATGACAAGGGCGTCGAAATCATTGGTGGCTGCCTGCGCAATGATCTTCTGATAGGTTGCCATGTCGTACTGTGTGTAGTTCTTTAAGGAAAGCGAAGTCATCGTATCAATGTAGCATTCATATTTTTCATGATCAAGGTCAGCATATTCACTGAAGGATTCACTGATGGCCGTATCGTTCAGATTCTGGGAATTCAGCATCAGGGCATAAAAATTATAGTCCTTTGCCGTGACCATATCACGGATCATTACAGACAGGAAAATAACGGCTGCGATCCCGGCAAGGAATGGCGCCTTATAATAAAACCAGAAATAGGCAAGCCGTTCCTTTGGAGTCATATCTTTTGCTTTCTTATGCTGCTCTCGGATCTCATCCCGTACACCTGTATATTCTTTCTTCTGTTTCTTTTCGTCAAACATATAAATTCCTCTGTTTTTCTTGCAATTTTAAAAGAGGTATATTAAAATAGCCTCTAACTCATATCATAGCTTTTCAAAAATAGACTGTCAACGAAACAAAATACGCAATCTGTGAATTTTTTCTAAACTTTCAGACGGTCAGCAGCACTTGCAAGTTGACTGAAAATATACTATCATTATTAGGTAAGGCTTTAAAATACAGAGAAAAGAAAGGCAGATAAAATGAACGAAACCTATGTAGAATGTCTGGTAAAAAGAAAAACCCCGGGATATATGTCCTTTTTAAAAATACTCCTGATCATGCTTACGGTCGGATTTGTTTTGGTCGGCATGGTGTTTATCATCGCACTGATCCCGGCGATCCTGTTTGGCATTGCAGCTTATTTTGTTTACATGAATACCGATCTCGAGTATGAATACCTTTATCTTGACAGAGAACTGACGGTGGACAAGGTCATGGCCAAGAGCAAAAGAAAGAGAGCAGCAGTTTATTCTCTTGACAAAATGGAAATCGTTGCACCTATCAAGTCCTGGCACCTGGACAATTTCAAAAACAGACAGACCAGTAAGAATGTTGATTACAGCTCCGGAGAGGAAAAACAGCCGGACAAGCGTTTTGTATTTTATTATGAAGGCAGTCAGAAGGTCATTTTCGAGCCCAGTGAGGAAATGATCAAGGCAATGCAGTTCGTTGCACCCAGAAAGGTTTTTAAAGACTAAATGATCTTTTAAAAAATATAACAGGAGGAGAGAAAATGGGTCAGATAATTGGCGAAGGAATTACATTTGATGATGTACTGCTCGTACCTTCCTATTCCGATGTAATCCCGAATCAGGTAGATCTTACAACCTGGCTGACAAAAAAAATCAAGCTGAACATTCCTATGATGAGTGCCGGAATGGACACAGTAACAGAACACAGAATGGCGATTGCCATGGCCAGACAGGGTGGTATCGGTATTATTCATAAGAATATGTCGATCGAAGCACAGGCAGAAGAGGTAGATAAGGTAAAACGTTCTGAGAATGGTGTTATCACCGATCCGTTTTCTTTAACCCCGGATCATACACTGGCGGATGCCGATGCGCTGATGGGCAAGTTCCGTATTTCAGGTGTCCCGATCACAGAAGGAAGAAAGCTTGTTGGTATCATTACCAACAGAGATCTGAAGTTTGAAACAGATTTTACAAAGAAGATCAAGGAATCCATGACAAGTGAAGGCCTGATCACTGCCAAGGCAGGGATCACGCTGGAGGAGGCGAAGAAGATCCTTGCCAAGGCAAGAAAGGAAAAGCTTCCTATCGTGGATGATAATTATAATCTGGTAGGATTGATCACCATTAAGGATATTGAGAAAACGATCAAGTATCCTCTTTCAGCCAAGGATGCACAGGGAAGACTGCTGTGTGGTGCCGGTGTTGGCATTACAGCCAATGTACTTGACAGAGTAGCAGCTCTTGTGGATGCCAAGGTAGATGTGATCGTTCTTGACAGTGCACACGGACATTCCCAGAATGTACTGAACTGTGTCAGAATGATCAAGGAGAAATTCCCGGAGCTGCAGATCATTGCAGGAAATGTGGCAACCGGTGAAGGAACACGGGCACTGATCGAGGCAGGCGCTGATGCAGTCAAGGTAGGAATCGGACCTGGCTCTATCTGTACCACACGTATTGTAGCGGGTATCGGTGTACCCCAGATCTCCGCTATCATGGATTCCTATGCAGTTGCCAAGGAATATGGCATCCCGATCATTGCGGATGGCGGTATCAAGTATTCAGGAGATATGACCAAGGCGATCGCAGCAGGAGGAAATGTCTGCATGATGGGAAGCATCTTTGCAGGCTGTGATGAGAGCCCCGGAACCTTTGAACTGTATCAGGGACGTAAATATAAGGTATATCGTGGCATGGGATCCATCGCAGCCATGGAAAACGGCAGTAAAGACCGTTATTTCCAGGAGAATGCAAAGAAGCTGGTTCCGGAAGGCGTAGAGGGACGTGTGGCTTATAAGGGAACCGTAGAAGATACGGTATTCCAGCTGATGGGCGGTCTCCGCTCCGGTATGGGCTACTGTGGGACAGGCTCTATTGAAGAGCTGAAGGAAATGGGAAGATTTGTCAAGATCTCGGCAGCTTCCCTGAAGGAGAGCCATCCTCATGATATCCACATCACAAAGGAAGCTCCTAACTACAGTGTAGATGAATAAAAATAAAATGCGGCAGAAAAGAGGAGGAAACTGTGTTGGCAACTGAGTTTGACAAAAGAACGTACAGTTCAGATTGTGAATATATGATACAGAACCTCAAGGAGAAGAGCAATCTGGAGAAATGGCAGAAGCTTTTGTGCCAGGCTGTAAATGTATTTGCATATTTCGTAGACTGTGACGGAACTCCTCTTACGGCTCTTTCAGGGAATCCTGATGAAGCAGCAAGGTTGATGAAGGCTGTTGATCAGGAGCAGCTGCAGAATATGCTTACGAGAGTTTGCGAAAGCACACTTGAGGATCAGGCAATTGAAGAAACAGGTTATTCCAATCTGCGCATGGCAGTGATCACTGCCAGAGCGTTTGGAAGACCTATCCTTAACTGGGTGATCTTCGGTGTGCTTTCTGACGTTTCAGGAGAAGAGGATGGTGAGAAGCCGGAGCTGTCTGGCTATGGATCCACGATCTCGGCAAGAGCCTTTAACCGTGTGATTGATGCCGTCAGTGAATGCTCATGTGCGGTAAAGTAACACACAAGAATTTGATAGACAGCCTTCACTATTCAGAAAAATTAACCAAAAAAAAGCAAAATTGAATTTGATAATTGATATAATAGCTAAAATATGGTACTATAAAACAAAAGGAGATGATGCCAATGGTTTGATGAAACACACAACAAAATATAACTTTTTAAGCAAAGGAGGAAGTCCATAATGAGAAAAATCAAAACAATATTAGGGATAGTTTTTTCTTTAGCTATTGTAACAACAATGAACACTACTGTTTTTGCAGCTAACGATTCAGGAATACCAGAACGTAGAGGAGTATATATACGAGAATGTGTAGGTTATGAGCCTAATTATACGAATATTGATTATACTCATAAATTATTAGGTTCTGTTTCAGGCGATAATACTCAAGGCTCAAGTCCTATGCAAATTACATATCAATATGAACAAAGCGGAACAACCACCGCATCTATTGCGGGTTATGCCAATGGCACAACAGAAGCAAATGTTGTTTTTGCAAAAATGCAGGCGGAAGTAGGAGTTGAAGTTACCGGTTCACGTAGTTGGACAAAAGGAACATCAGCGGGTGTCTCATATAGTATTGCACCGGGGAAATTTGAAGTGTTAAATGTTTATATTCCTGCTGTTAGAACAGCTGGTCGTTTAAAATACAAGGTTTATATGGACGGCTATCCTGAAAATGTTTTTTATGAATATAAAACATTAACAGAATCTTATGCACCACAAAAAAATTCTGTCCATTATAAAGTAACAACTTCTAGCTACTCAGCCATAAAAGTTCCAAAGGGAATGACGGTATACACGCCAACAGGAGTATATAAAGCACAATGAAAAACAAATTGTTTATATTACTATTAGCTTTTGTACTTTTGTTGAGTGCTTGTTCTAATAATTCTCCACCTGATGACAACACAAAAGAAGTACTGCCAGAGCTTGAAAGTGCCGGTTCTATTGAAAGCCGGGGCGAGAAATTTATTGAAAATTTTCCACAAGACTATCCTTCATTTGAATTATTAGAATATGTTTTTGGTTCCGCTGAAAATGCCCCAATACAACTGGTTGCGATAGCCCGAAATAAAGAAACTGGTTCATCAGCTACATTATTTGTGCTTGATGAAAATGGGGTAGGTCAGGTAGTTCTTGCAAGTGGTTATTCAGCGACATATTGCAAAGAAGATGGATTACAACTTGATAAAAACGTAATTTCTATTTCTTTGAATTTGGAAATCTCTAGTACAAATTCTGAAATTCACGACTTTAATATTACAGTAACACAGGAGGAAAATCAAGGTAAAGTCAATACAGTGTATTCTTCACAAGAAAACATCAGATCGAAAGTAGCAAATCCAGCCGAGCCAGTCAACGGCAAGTAAATGGGCTTCGCCCACCGTTGACAGCCCCGCCTGTCTTTGCAAATGTGTAGCCAAGAGGACGATAGCCCAAAGTGCTACCGCCCTCTTTTATTTTACAACTGAATAACCGCTGCCCCATAGCGGCACATGAAGCAGTAAGTCTGAAAAAGATTTGCTGCTTTTTTTGCGCCCATTTTTGGCAAATCGAGAAAGTATCGGTACTGATAAGTGAGCAGGGGGAAATTCCCGTTTTCTATCAAGCAGCGGGCAAAACACAGCTTCTGAAACGCCTTATTGTTGGGAAAGACCAAGCCGCCGGAAAAGTCTTTGCCAGAAAGAGAGGGAGAACGCCAGCCCGCAGCCTTTTATGAAAAAACTGGTTGCGATTTCCCGAAAAAGTGGCAGTAGGAAGTGAGCGGCAG
>ERZ827458.460-NODE-460-length-57235-cov-4.665268_pt1 | contig 57235 bp, 67 predicted proteins | sample MGYA00519706_ERZ827458 | MGnify/ENA primary metagenome ERZ827458 (study PRJEB31778, sample SAMEA3449309) | human gut metagenome | biome: human gut; feature: human-associated habitat; material: faeces | place: United Kingdom | collected 2010/2012 ...
CAGGTAATACCAGCCTGTCTCCGTATCGTAGTAATAGTCCTTGTAGCGATACGGGTTCATCGTGCCGATCTTTTCATACGTCGTGTCGCTGACGATCGTGCAATTTCCCCATGCATCGTAGACATACTCTACAACCCTATTCCCCGCATCGTTCCGTATCCCTATTATCTCCCCCTGTCCGTTCCGCTCGTAGAAATAGTAATATGTCGCGCCTGGCGTATCTCTGTACGCCAGTCCCACCAATGTTCCCGATGCATCATAGGTGTATGTTAATTTATCCACAATTTCCAGCGTCGTTGTCGTTCTCCGGCGCATCTCGTATACCAATCTGCCGCCGGCATCGTAGTGATATTCTGTATTTGTCGGCGAGCTCGGCATCCCCGCGCTCTTATATGTGCGCAGTCCGTCCGCATTATACCGATATGTCACACCCGTACTTGCGCTGAGCGCCACTCCCGTCAGATTTTTGCCCGTCCAAACCAGCGATTGGACTCCTTCCCATTTCGTCGGGTTTCCCGCCTCATCATACGAAATTGCCGTTCCGTTTATTTGCGTGAGCTGATCGCGCGTATTGGTATAGCTCCGCGTCGACTGCGCCGTTCCGAGGGTGGCGGCGGTCGTATACGCGTACGTCTTTTTTGACGTCATATTCCCGATTAGGTTGTATGTGTAAACGAATGTTTTCCCGAGATACGCGTTGTTCTCCCGCGTAAGCTGGCCGATACTGTCGTAGGTATAGCTGAGTTTCTGCACGCCGTTCTCCTTCACCGACGTGATGTTCCCTGCGTTGTCGTAGGCGTACTCAAAGGTTCGTCCGCCGGCCGTCGTCACCGTCGAAACGAACGGCGTCGTCTGCGACGACGTCTGTCCGCTGCGGTAGGTATAGCTTTCACTCGATACCGTATACGTCGTTCCGCTGCTCCAGGTACACGTCGTCGTTTTTTTCGTCAGACGCTCCAACGCGTCATAGGTGTATGTTGTGGTGATATTGTTGTTGCGCTTCACCGTTTTGACGGTATCCGTCGTGCCGTAATAGGTGTAGACATAGGTGTTCGTCGCGCTCCCGTCACGCTGCTTACGCGTCCGTAGCTGTCATACGCGTAGCTTACCCGCAGTTCCAACGCGCCCGTGCTGCGTTTCTTCTGCTCGGTTTTGATGATACGGCCGTAAACGTCATAGGTATAATCCACGCGCCGGTCGTTGGTCGAATCGGTCGTATAGTCGAGCGAGCCGTCCTGATTGTAAAGGTAGTAAAAAGGATTCGAGGTCGCGTCGCCCTTCGCCGTCAGCCAGCCGGTATCCGTCGCATAGAACTGCCGCATTTGGTAGCCGTTGCCGAGTGTCGTCGAGGTCAGATTGTTGCGGTCGTCGTATCCGTACTGCGTTATGGTTTCGGTCATTGCGTAGTAGCCTACGCGCGAAAGACGTCCGCGGCTGTCGTAGAGGAAGATATATTCCAGCCAATCGGACGTATTTGTGTGATTGGCTTCAAGCGTTGCGATTCTATCCGTGCCATTCGTATAGGTATAGCGCAAGCCATGCTCGGTTTCGGTATCGTTTACGCCGTTCCCGTTTTCATCGGCATAGACCTGCGAAATGCGGCCGTAGCCGTCGTACAGATAGCGCGTGAGCAGTCCGCTGCGCGAGCGGACATACGACAGGCTTTTGTCGCTGCCGTAGGCATAATATTCGGCAAGGTCGCGCGAATCATAGGAGGCCGTTACAAAGCGGCCGTTGGAATACACATACTTTTCGGTGATGCCCCGGCTGAGCGACGGGCTGGACAGCTTCGTTTCCTTGACGTTGCCGTAAGCGTCGTATGTATAGTTTGTTCTCAGGCTGCCGTTGTTGCAGTTCAGGCGCGTCGTCTGGGTGACGCGGTTGCCGCTGTATGTGACCGACTGTCCGCGGCCGTTGACCGATTGATTGGAGAGCCGATAGCCGTTTGAATCATAGCTGTTGACGGTGCTGCCGAAGGGCGTATCCACGCGGGTGACGGCGTTTTGGTCGTTGTAGATGTAGCTTTCCCCCGCGACGGCCTTGAGCGAAAGGTTGTCGAAATAGGCTATGCCTTTGTTGTAATCGTAGCTGCAGTACACCGCGATGCCGCTGATGGTTTTCGCCGCGTCCGGCCGGACGAGCAGCGAGACATACTGCCAGTCGGTGTTGTTGGGGTCGGCGTTGACACGCACGTCCTGCTTCAAGCCGTCGGTATAGGTGACGACGCAGGACATACCGAAGCTGGCGCCGCCCGTGTTGACGTAGGCTTCCGTGTCGATCGTTTTCAAGGAGGACGACGAGCGCACCCAGCCGGAAACCATAAAATGGCCGCCGCTGCTGATGCCCTTGAAGTTGGAGGTCGAAACGCCCTGATGCGCGAAGTTCAGCTTGCCCGTATCGCCGGTTATTTTGATGACCTGACTGCCGTTGTATGAGGCATAGGCGGCGTTGACAAAGCCCCAGCCCGACTGGCTGCTGCAGGTATAATTGACAAGCGCGTTATAGTCGTTGTCCGGGAAAGAGGTCGCGCCCTGATGCAGCACCTTGCCCGAGTCGTCAAACACGACGGCGCTCGTAGAAAGCGCGACGGGCGGCGCGGCGGAACGTTTGGCGGAATATACGCTTTTTGTGCGTCCCGACGCGGAAAAGACCTGATAGGTGTCTTCGTAGCTGGAATAGGAGCTGCTGATTTTCGTAAGGCGGTTTTTCGCATCGTCGTTTCCGTAGGCAAACGACGTCTGCGCGCCGTTCGGACGGCTCAGCGCCGTGACGCGGCCGCTGCTGTCGTACTGCACGGTCAGCGGGTTGTCAAACGCCGACGAAGCGCGGTCGTTGACGGTGGTGATGCGGCCGTTCGTATAGCCGAAGGTGATCCAGTCGGTCTCGACGGTTCCCTTGCGGAAGATGATTTTGTCCAGCCGCATAGCGGTGCTGTCGTAGAGGAATTCGACCGATTCGTTCGTTTCGAGGTTCTGGATTTTTTGCAGGTTGGCATTGCTTCCCGTGGAATAATAGGTGAACGAAAACAGGTTGACGCTCAGTCCGGCGGACGTGTTGTACAGGCGGACGCTTTTCGGTTCGACGCCTTCGTAGGTATATTCGACCGTATTGCCGCTGCCGTCGGAAAACGAGTGCAGGTAACCGTCGACGATCGTCTTGGTGTTGCCGTAGCCGTCGTTGAAGACGGCGCGCTTCGTCGCGGGCGTATAGTCGATATAATCCGGCCCCGTCTGCGAGGTATAGCGGGTCACCGTATAGCGATTTTCAGGCGGCGTCTCCGTCTGGTAGACGCGGCGGACATTGCGGCAGTCGTCGTAGTACAGCAAAGCGCCGGAGCCGTCGCTCGTTACCGATTCGTGGACGTTGAGCGTCCAGCCGGAGGCCGTGACGGGATAGGCGCCGCTCGCAAAGGTGCTGTACAGCAGCGAATTGGACGCGGGCAGCAGACCTCCGGCCGAGGTCAGGCAGTCGACCTCAAGCTGAAAGCCGCCGTTGTAAGCATTCACGTTCACGGCGGCATGGGTGAAGCTGTCGTACGTCTCCCAGCTTCCGCTGCGTTCCAAAAGAGTCGTGCTCGTCGCAAGCACCGTGAGTACGACGCCGTCCTCGGGGACAGTGCCGGCGGCCGTCGGAAGCGGCAGCTCAAGCCGGTCCGCGCCGGCGGCGTACAGGCCGGCGACCGCGTCGGTCACGTCCCATTCCACGACGGCCAAGGCGGCATCCGGCGCGGACGACTCGCCCGATACGTCGGGAACGGACGATGTGAACATTTCGTTCGCAGCATCGGAGGCCGCCGGCAGGGACGTCTCGTCCGAAGCGGCGAAATCTGCCGCGCCGTTGTCGTCGGCAGGCGCTTGCAGACGCAGCGTCGCCGAAAGAATGATCGTGTCGTCGGCCGGCAGGGCGGGCAGCCCGTAAAGCGTCAGCGCCGGCGATGCGGCGGCGTTCTGTGAAGCGGACGCGGCCGACGGCGCCAGGCAGGCGCTCAGCGGCGCGTCGGTCAGCCTGCGTCCGGCGACTTCGTCCGCAAGGCTGCCGTCGGCAAAGCCGTCGCGCTCGACCCAGCCGTCCGCAGTCTGCCGGTGCAGCTCGAACGCGTACACGTCGATCCGGCGGAGGCCGTCGCTGCGGATATACGTCTTGGCGTTGGCGGTGCGTGCGCTTACGTCCTCGCAGAGCAGGCCCGCTTCGGCCGCAGACGCAGACAAAAGCGCTTCGCTCCGATCGTCCTCTGCGGCCAGCGCGCCGACGGGCAGCGTATACGCCGTCAGCAGCAGCGCCAGCATCCAAGCAATACAGCGGATTGTTTTTTTCATAGCTTTTCCTCTCCCGTTCCGCCGGACGGCGTCCGACCGCACCGGCATCAATCTTCTAACACAGGAAAAGAATACCATGTTTACAAACATAAAGCAATATTATTTTACATTTTTATTATTTTTTTGTGGAAACGCACAAAGCCGTCCGCAGGTGTGCAAGACCCGCGAACGGCTTTGTGTTGTATTCGTCGTATCGGCGTATTCGGCGTATTCGGCGGTTGAAAACCGGCGCATTCCTGCGGCGCACACGGCACTGCGGCGGCGCACAGTCCCTCAGTACGGCCGTCTGCGCGGCAGACAGCGCGCCGCACGGCCCGCTTCAGAAGTGAATCAGATGTAAATGCGATTTTGATATTTTACGGGCAGCCCGTCGCCGTACAGATGCGCATCGTTGGAAAGCTGAAGGACGCATGGTACGGTTTCGCCGGGCGTTTCGGAAAATTCAATGACGGTCATGCCCGAATGATCGAGGTCGAAATGGCTGCAGAACATCGGATAGGGAATGTCCAGCAGGCTGCTGAGGAAGGCCATTCCGAAGCCCTGATGCGCGAACAGCGCGACCCGCTCGCTGTTGGGGCGCTCCGCGACGTACAGGCAGCGAGAGCGGTCATGCACATATCCGAGCGAGGCGAGCAGCGCGTCGGTTTCCCGCCGCACGCGCGCGACGCCCTCGGCCGCTTTCGTCTCGGCGAAAATCGGATGTGTGAACCAGTCGGCGCCCAGCGCGCGCATTTCCGCCGACACAAGCAGATTTTGCAGCGAACGGTTCTGGAAAAACCACGTCCGATACCCGGCCGCCGGATCGACGGAGGTAAATTCGCCCCACGCCAGTCCCTCGCTCGTCCAGTCGAGGACCGTCATGTCCTTTTTCAGCAGTTCGCAGGCCGGAGCCGCGGTCTCCTGCGCGCGCTTGAGCGGCGAAACGAAAATCTTGTCCAGTCCGTAGCGGGCCAGACGGCGTCCCAGCGCCTCCGCCTGCCGGCGTCCGAGCGGCGTCAGCGAATCGGGGCTGTAAATGGGATCGCCGTGGCGTATGTAAAAAAACAGCAAAACAGAAAGCCTCCTCTTTCACGGATGAAAATTCCCAATCGATCATACCACATTCCGCGCCGTTTGTCAACGCGCCAGAAAGATTTGTAAAAAAGAGTGGAAATTTGCCTCCGTATATGCTATAATAAACAACAAAATCAAACATGGTGTCCGCTTGTTCTGTTTTTTAATAAGGAGGATTTGGCGCTTGAACGAAATCGAGGTTTTCGTCTCCCCCAATTTGGAGCTGATCAACGGCATTCTGCTGACAAGCCGATATAACGAGCTTACCCGTCCCTATGTCGGTTACGGTCTGATGACGGAGGAAGAAAACGACTACACCTTTGCCGTCAAAGCCTTTTTCAAGCCATACCGAGCACACAAGATTTATAAAGTCCTTGAGGCGATGATTCCGAACGGCTTCACCTTCTCGCGTCCCGTGGAGCTTGCGCTGGCGTTCGATGAAAGCGGGGACTTCTCCTTTCGCTTTCCCTTGTCTTCTCTGTGCATTGCTTACAGCGGCGGGCTTGAGCGGATTCAGGAATTTGCCGCCCTGCTTCGGGAATTGGCGAAAGAAAGCGGATATTTTGATTTTTTCAAACGCAGGCCGTTTTTTATTCGCCCTATATCCAAAAGGCCCGCGAAACCGTCGGTGCCCGTCCGTTCGCTGCGATGCTGGAAGCCGAATTCGGGACGCGGCAGCACGCCTACCGTTATGTGGTCTCCGCGCTGATGAAAGGCAACTTCGGTTTGCACTTTCCGCGTCGCGAAGGTTGCGAATCCGATCTTTTTTCCGTATTTTCCACCGATTCCCTCAGCCTTTCGCCCGCAATTCTGCTGCACGAGTACGCGCATCCCTTCATCAATCCACTGACGGAAAAATACCGCAGCCTCGTTTATACGCATCAAAACGCTTACGAATGGCTGTCGAAATACAAGCTGCCCGATTACCGGTCGGGCTACGACGGCTGGGAAGAATGCGTCAACGAGCATCTGGTCAGAGCGATGACCATTCATCTGCTGCGGCGATGCGGATATACGGATACGGCGGAGCAAATGCTCCGCAACGACCTGTACTGCGGCTACAAATACATTCCGCTCCTGCTGGAGCGCTATTGCGCCTACGACGGCATGCGCCGGACATATCCGAATTTTGAAAGCTACTATCCCGAGCTTCTTTCGGTGTTTTCCGAGCCGCCGGAGCGGGCTTCCGAGCTTTCCGCAAATTCGTAAATTTACAATAAATCTATAAAACGAGGTGTCTTTTATGATCTACAAGCCGTTTCAAGACCTGAAGCTGTCCGCGCTCGGTATGGGCGCGATGCGGCTGCCGATCGTCGACGGGGTGTTCACCGACATCGACGTGCCCGCCGTAGAGAAGATGGTCGACTATGCCGTCGGACACGGCGTCAACTATTTCGACACCGCCTACGGCTACCACGACGGCCGTTCGGAGGGCGTGATGGGCAGGGTGCTTTCCGCGTATCCGCGCGACAGCTTTTATCTCGCCGACAAATTCCCCGGCTATGATCTGGCGAACATTCCGAAGGTGGAGGAGATTTTTGAAGAACAGCTTCGGCGCTGCGGCGTGACGTATTTTGACTTTTATCTTTTCCACAACGTATGCGAAATGAACATCGACGCCTATCTTGACCGGCAGTACGGCATCTACGACTATCTGCTCCGGCAGAAGGCCGAGGGCCGCATCCGCCATCTCGGCTTTTCGGTGCATGGCAGCTACGACGTGATGCAGCGCTTTCTCGACGCTTACGGCGAGAGCATGGAATTCGGGCAGGTACAGCTCAATTACATCGACTGGACCTTCCAGAACGCGGAGGCGAAGGTAAAGCGCCTCAGCGAGCTGGGCATCCCCGTCTGGGTCATGGAGCCGCTGCGCGGCGGCAAGCTGGCGGCGCTGCCGGACGAATCGGCGGCGGCGCTGCGCAAGCTGCGTCCCGAGGAAACGGTCCCGGGCTGGGCCTTCCGCTTTTTGCAGACGATCCCGGGCGTGACGGTCACGCTGTCGGGGATGTCTAATTTCCAGCAGCTTTGCGAGAACATACGCACCTTTGAGACCGACGAGCCGCTCAGCGCGGCGGAGCTGCAGGCACTTTCCGAGCTTGCCGAAGCGATGACGAGCCAAAGCGCGCTGCCCTGCACCGCCTGCCGCTACTGCACGGGCCACTGTCCGCAGCAGCTTGACATCCCCGACCTGCTGGCGCTCTACAACGAGCACCGCTTCACCGGCGGCGGCTTCCTCGCGCCGATGGCGCTTTCCGCGCTGCCGGCCGACAAGCAGCCGAGCGCCTGCATCGGCTGTCGAAGCTGCGAGGCCGTCTGTCCGCAGCAGATCAAGATTTCCGAAGCGCTCGCCGATTTTGCCGGCATGCTCAAGGACTGATTCCCCGTCCGAAGCGCCGCCTGACGTCAGGCGGCGCTTTTTTCCGCGCCGGCGGGCAAAATTCCCGTAACCTGTTGACAAACCGGCGGAAAAATGCTAATATAGCCTTAAGTGGGAAGCGTACTGCGCGCCGGACGGCCGACCGGCCGGAGCCGGCGAAGCGCCCCGCCGCGCGGCGGTCCCTTCCCCGATTGCACGCAAGGGCGCCGCGGCGCCGGAAAGGCACGCAGCGGCCCCATTCTCCGGGTCAGTATGTGTTTTGGAGCGTTCATATGCCTGAAAGAAAAAAAGACCTGATTTCGATTATCGTCCCCTGCTATAACGAACAGGCCGCCATTCCGTTTTTTTATAAAGAGATCGACCGGGTTTCACAGGAAATGAAAGAAGAAACAGACTTTGAGCTGCTGTTTGTCGACGACGGTTCCAAAGACGGCACTATGGAGGTGCTGCGGGAACTGGCCGCCGCAGACGCGCGGGTCAGGTATGTTTCTTTTTCTCGTAATTTCGGGAAAGAGGCCGCGATGTACGCCGGACTGGAGAACGCCCGGGGCGACCTTGTCGCCATACTCGACGCGGATTTGCAGGACCCGCCCGCCCTGCTGCCGGAGATGTACGCCTCCATCAAAAACGACGGCTACGACAGCGTCGCCACCCGCCGTTCCACGCGCAAGGGCGAGCCGCGGCTGCGCTCCTTTTTCGCGCGGGTGTTTTACCGGCTGATGAACAAAATCTCCAAAACCGAGCTGGTCGAAGGCGCGCGGGATTTCCGGCTGATGACACGTCAAATGGTCGACAGCGTGCTGTCGGTCTGCGAATACAACCGTTTTACAAAAGGGATCTTCACTTGGGTCGGCTACAAAACGCGCTGGATCGAATATGAAAACGTCGAGCGCGTCGCCGGCGAAACGAAATGGTCGTTCTGGAAGCTGTTCAAATACTCGTTGGAGTGCATTATGGCCTTTTCGACGGTGCCGCTGGCGATCAGCTCGTTTTTCGGCATCCTGTTCGCGCTCATCGCCGTCGTCGGCATCGTGGTCGTCATCGTGCGGCAGGCCGTATGGGGCGGTTCGGCCTACGGCTGGGCCTCGACCGTCTGCATCATCCTGTTTGTCGCCGGCATTCAGCTTTTCTGTATCGGAATTCTCGGCCAATACCTCGCCAAGACCTATCTCGAGACCAAGAGGCGGCCGATTTACATTGCGAAAGAGACCGAGAAGGATATGCGCCGCGAAAGCGCGGACGCTATACCGTCCGACGAAAGAAAGGAGAATTTATGAAAGCATTCCTTTGCAGATGCCTTCCCCTGCTGCTGCTTTTCGCGCTTATCTTCACCGCTCTGGCCGCCTGCGCGACGGAACCGGGCGGCGCAAGCGGCGCCTCCGAAGCGGGCGGTGTAAGCTCCGGCGCCGAATCGGCGGCTGAAGGGTTTCCGCTGGAGGAGAAAAACTTCGGCGGCAAGGAGATCACCGTTCTCTGCGTCGACCGTCACACCTACGGCGTGATGCAGTTCGTGCCGGACAGCGAGCTGAAGGCCAACGCCGTCAACGACGCGGTGGCCGAGCGCAACAATCTCATTGAGGAAAAGTACGGGCTGACAATCAAAGCCGTCGGGGAAAAATTCCCGATCGAGACGCTGCGGCTGGCGGTGACGTCGGGCATCGACGACTACGATATGATCTGCGATACGATGATGGGCATGATGCCGCTGATCCCCGAAAACCTGTATCTGGCGCTGGACGACTACATCGACATTTCCCACGAATGGTGGGACCAGAACGCCAACGAGCTGCTGACGCTCAACGACAAGCATTACCTTCTTTCGGGCGACGCCATCATCACCGACGACGATTATACATATCTGCTGCTCTACAATAAGACGATGTATGCCGACAACGCCGAGCTTTCCGGCAAATACGGCGACCTCTACGATTTGGTGCGCGAGGGCAAATGGACGCTGGACGTGATGTATGAAATGATGAAAGCCGTGGCCGAGCCGGACGAAACCGGCGCATGGTCGGAGAACGCCACCTACGGTATGGCGGGCAGCATCAACATCGGCAACGTCTTTATGAACGCGGGCGGCTACCTCCCCGCCGAGCGGACGTCGGACGGCGGCATTGCAATCGCGCTCGGCAAGGACGCGAATCTGGCGGCCTTTGACCGGGTGTACAATCTCTTTTCCGACAGCACCACGACGATGCTGGTCGAGCGCTATCCGCAGAACGGCTGGGACATCGTCAACACCGCTTTTCAGGAAGGACATGCGCTCTTCTATTCGACCAACGCCTCCTCGATTTCCATTTTCAAGAACGCAGAGGACGAGGTCGTCTCCTTCGGCGTACTCCCGAACCCGAAATTCAGCGAATCGCAGGACAGATACTACCACACCGTCAACAGCGGCAACAGCAGTGTGCTGGCCGTCGCTTCGACCAACGTTGAAAACGTGGAAGCGACCTGCTATCTGCTCGAGCTGCTCGGCTATTACGGCAAGCACACGCCGTTCAAGTCGATCAACGACGCCTATTACGAGACCACACTCAAGCTGCAGGCGGTGGAGAGCGACGACGACGCCGAGATGCTCGACATCGTTTTCGGCAACCGCATTTACGACATCTACACGATGATGCCGTGGGGCTCGTCGCCTACGCTCGGCCAGATTTACGGGCAGGTGCTGACGGCGGGCAGCAACACCACCGTTTCGCTGCTGGAATCCAAACGGCAGGAAATCGAAACGGATATCCAAAACACATTAAACGAATTTTCCAAGCTCAACTGACGAATAGATTAAAGGAGATTTTGATATGAAACTCGGAATGATTTCCCCCTCCCATGACGCCGCGGGCATCCAACGGATCAAGGCGCTGGGGCTGGATTACGCGGAATTTGACGTCAACGCGGACGACATTTCCTACCTCAATCGCGCGGAGATCCGCAAGGCCCTTTCCGAAACCGGCGTGAAGCTGGGCGCCGTCGGCCGCTGGGGCCGCGACCGCATCACGGCGGACGGCTCGATTTGCGCCAAGGAGCAGAAGGACGAGTTCGACCTGATCGATATGTGCGCCGAACTGGGCTGCCCGGTGTATATCACCGGCTGCAATTATGTCGACGGGCTGAGCTATTATCAGAACGTCAGCGCCGCCATCGCCTACTTTCAGTCGCTCATCGACTATGCGGCCGGCCGCGTGAAGCTCTGCGTCTACAACTGCTCGTGGAACAACTACGTCAACAAGCCGCATGAGTGGGACATCATCAACGACCATCTCAAAGCGCTGGGCATCAAGTTCGACCCGTCCCACACGGTCAACGGCGGGCGCGATTATCTGTCCGAGGCTGCGCTCTACGGCGCGAATTTCGACCATGTACACCTCAAGGGCACGCTGAACATCGACGGCCGCCACATCGACGACCCGCCCGCCGGTATGGATATGATCAACTGGGGCGCGCTGCTGTCCATCCTGCGCAAGTACAACTATCAGGGCATGCTCTCCATCGAGCCGCATTCGGCCACATGGCAGGGCGAGCTTGGCGAACAAGGGCTGAAGTATACCATCGACTACTTCAAAAAGCTGCTGTTCATAGCCTGAGGACGCCGCCGTGAAGCTGTTCCGCAGAAAGGATAAGCCTCCGAAGGACACGCACTCGGTCGAGTTCAAGCGCTACGTCGCCGCCAAGCTCAACGGGCGCTCGATCCGCTATATTCTGGAGCGGAGCGACAACACCGACCGCGTCATCGGCAAGGGCGGCTTTATCGCCGTCACCGACGGGATTCTGTCGGTCAACTGCGGCGAAAAGACGCTGTTTTCCGCGCAGGTCGATACGCTTGAGGCGTGGGAATTCCTCAGTCTGGAGGGCGTCACGCTGACCGGCTATGATTTGACCGAGGGCAAGGAACGAACCGTTATGGCGTATTACAAATATTACCGAGATTAAAAAAGGAGTTTTGGAATTATGGCAACTACCGTTAAGCCTTCTGACAAGGTCAGAATCGGCATCATCGGCTGCGGCGGCATCGCCACCGGCAAGCACCTCCCCGCGCTGCACAAGCTCAGCAACATCGAAATGGTCGCCTTCTGCGACCTCATCCGCTCGAGAGCGGAGTCGGCGGCGAAGAACTACGGCACGCCCGATGCAAAGGTTTACGAAAACTACAAGGAATTGCTTGAGGACAAGACCATCGACGTCGTGCATGTTCTCACGCCCAACCGCTCGCACAGCTTCATCTCGGTCGACGCGATGGAAGCCGGCAAGCACGTCATGTGCGAAAAGCCGATGGCCATCAACGCCGAGGAAGCGAAGAAGATGGTCGACGCCGCCAAGCGCACGGGCAAAAAGCTCACCATCGGTTACCAGAACCGCCAGCGCAACGACTCGCTTTTCGCCAAGGCGGAGGTCGAGGCCGGCACGCTCGGCGAAATCTACTACGCGAGAGCGACCGCTCTGCGCCGCAGAGCGGTGCCGACTTGGGGCGTGTTCCTCAACGAGTACGAGCAGGGCGGCGGTCCGCTGATCGACATCGGCACGCATGCGCTTGACCTCACGCTCTGGTGCATGAACAACTATAAGCCCAAATACTGCGTCGGCTCGGTGTATAAGAAGCTGGGCAAAAAGTTCCCGACCGGCAACGCGTGGGGCGACTGGACGGAGGAGCAGTTCACGGTCGAGGATTCCGCCTTCGGCTTCATCGTGATGGAAAACGGCGCCACGATCAATCTGGAATCGAGCTGGGCGCTGAATATGCTGGACACGCGCGAGGCCGTGACCACCCTCTGCGGCACCGACGGCGGTCTGGATATGAACGACGGCATCCGCATCAACGGCATCCGCCACGGCCGTCAGTATGTGCTTAAGCCCGACCTGAGCGCGGGCGGCGTCGCCTTCTACGAGGGCAGCAACGGCGCCAAGCCCGAGGACCGTGAAGCGGCGCTGTGGATCGACGCGGTCGTCAACGACAAGCCGCCGTTCGTCCTGCCCGAGCAGGCATATGCCGTCTCGCAGATTCTCGAGGGCATCTACATTTCCGCCAAGACCGGCGAGCCTTACTATTTCAACAAATAAACGAAAAAAAACGGTATACGGCGGGCCTTGTTCGGTTCGCCGCACCGCTTTTTCCGAAAATACAAACGACGGAAAGGAAGGATACAATATGAAGGTAGGCGTGCTTACCGTCCCGTTTTCGGGACAGCCGCTGCCGGAGGCGCTTTCGTATCTCCGCTCGCTCGGCGTCGAGGCGCTGGAGATCGGCTGCGGCGGCTATCCCGGCAAGGGGCACTGCAACCCGCGCGAGCTGCTGGAAAACAAAGCCAAGCTCAAGCAGTTCAAGGAAACCATCGAGGAGTTCGGGATGCCGATCAGCGCGCTCGGCTGCCACGGCAATATGGTCAACCCCGATAAGGAGGCCGCCGCGCGCTATCAGGCCGATTTTGACGACGCGCTGCTGCTGGCGGAAGAACTGGGCATCAACAAGGTCATCACCTTCTCCGGCTGCCCGGGCGACTGCCCCACGGCGAAATACCCCAACTGGGTCACCTGCGCCTGGCCGGACGAATACCCGAAAATTCTGGATTACCAGTGGAACGAGGTGCTTATCCCCTTCTGGACCAAGCAGCTCGAAGCCTGCCGCAGCCACGGCGTGACCAAGGTCGCGCTGGAAATGCACCCCGGCTTCTGCGTCTACAACACCGAAACGATGCTCAAGCTGCGCGCCGCCGTCGGGGACACCATCGGCGCGAACTTCGACCCGTCGCACCTGATCTGGCAGGGCATCGAGCCGGTCGCGGCCATCCGCGCGCTCGGCAGCGCGATTTTCCACGTCCACGCCAAGGATACGAAGGTCGATAAGTACAACACGGCGGTCAACGGCGTGCTGGATACCAAGCATTACGGCGACGAAATCCATCGCTCGTGGGTGTTCCGCACGGTCGGATACGGCAACGACGCGCAGTATTGGCGGGATATGATCTCCAACCTGCGTCTGGTCGGCTACGACGACGTGCTGAGCATCGAGCATGAGGACAGCTTCATGACCAACGAGGAGGGGCTGGAAAAGGCCGTGCGCTTCCTCAAGGACTCGGTCATCAGCGAGCCGAAGCCCGGCGGAATGTTCTGGGCCTGAAGAAAACCGCAAAAGGCGGAGGGGAATGCTTCCTCTCCGCCTTTTTTTGCTCGCTTGCCGCTTCCCTCTGCCGTACAAAGCCCGGCACGCATCGGCTGCATAATGCAAAAAACGGCGCGGCGCCTAAAGGGGGCCGCACCGTTTTCTATATCGATAACGTCTCGTCTTGTCTATATGCCTGTTTGCGGCCGTTCGCCGCATTCCCATATGAAGCGGCCTGCGGCGGGTTGAAGCGGCGGCCGCCGTCCGAGCGCCGCAGCCGAGCGCCATTCGGGAAGCGAAGCTGCCGGTGCAGGCCGGCAGCTTCGCCGGCGGAGCGCGCAGAATCCGGTCTGCATACAAAACCGGCCGAGGAGGCGGTCCAGCCGGAAAAACGGTTTTCGCCCTCCGGCCGTTCCGCGCCGCCGGACGGGCAGCCGCCGGACGGGTCTGCGCGCGCCTCCCCGCTGCTTCGTTCGGCAGGCAGACGACATCGGGCCGCGCCTTCCCGCTGCGACTATCTGCGCCGCACCATCCCCTTGATTTTCGCCTTGAGCTCCTCCATCCGATTCTCGCGGTCTTCTGCGCGCTGCACGCGCTTCGCGTCGAGCGCGGCCTTCTTTTCGGCTTTTTCTGCCTCGCGCACACCCTCCTCCAGCTCGTGTACGACAGCGTCAAGCTGCGCGCAGACCTCCTCCGCCAGCGCGTCTGCCGCCGCGGCGGTGAACAGGTCGAGCATAACGGCGGAGACGATCAGGTTGACGGCGTCGATGATGGCGTCCTCGACGTCCTCGCCGCGGATGACCTCGCGGATGGTGCCGTTGTCCAGATCCCCCAAAATAACGGTGTCGGGGACGTCGTTGCCGTCCGTGTCCGCCAAAAGCGTGTCAAAGTACCCGTTGCCGTCCAAATCGAGAGCGACGGCGTCGACGTATCCGTCGCCGGTCGTATCGAGCAGCGCGATGTCCGGCATCTTGTCCTCCGTGACGTCCAGCAGGATGGCGTCCTTCGCCCCGGATTTCACGACCATCCCTCTCAGGTCGCGGTCGCGGCGGATCGCGCGTCTGATTTCTTTCATTTTATACATAGCAAATACCTCCGTTCAAATCATTTTGTTTTTTTGCGGTAAATGGTAATGGCTGCAACGATGATGTTCTGAATCCCGTCAAGAATCAATGCGATGCCGACAAAGCGCATCAGGAAAAGATTGGTCTCCGACGGCCTGAGCAGCGCGGCAAGCCCTGCAAGGAAGGCAGCCGCAGCGCCGATCAGGAGTACCCACCATTTCCGAATGCCGAACCGCTTGGCTTCCACCGCATTCTGCACCGTGAACAGGGCGTTCGTGACCACGAAGATGGACACCAGCATCGTCAGGTATTTGGCAAACTGTTCCGGAGACAGCAGAATGACGATGCTGAACAGAGCGGTAAGCGCCCCAAGGGCGAGGTCGAACTGAAAGGCAATCTGATGCGCGTCGTTCGAGAAGTACCCGAACAGCTTCGCCAGCCCCGAAACGAGGACGACAGCGCCGACGGCGCGGGACAGTGTGACCAGAGACGTCTCCGGCCGAATTAGGAAAAAGCATCCGATCAGAATAATGGCGGCCGAGGTCAGAATATAGCTGTATTTCGCAATTTGAATGCGTTTCAAACGCTCACCCCCAGAGCAGACTCATATATTTTACAGCGGCAGGTCCTTCTTGCGGAAGCGCACGCTGCCGGCGATGTAGCAGACAAGCCCAATAACGAGCAGAATGCAGAACTTCCACAGATAAGCCGTCGTGCCGTCCATAATGGAGATGGGATCAAACAGGGTGATGATGGAGACATAGTTGAAATAGTCCAGCGCCTCCATACGGATGATCGAGGGCATAATGGACGAGCCGAACAGGCCGAGCATCGTCGCCACCAAGAAGAACATTGAGAGGCCGCCGCCGATGGCCATCGCCTTTTTGCTGCGGTCGAACCAGCAGGAGGCCAGAAAGCAGATGCCGCTCATAGCGAACATGCTCAGGAATGCGCCGAGGTTAATCAGCAGCAGCTTTTGCCAGGTAAGACCGGTGTCCACATCGACGATGTTCAGGCAGACGAGGCTGGTGACCGCCGTGCAGACGAACATCGCAAGCAGCGAGCCGACGAGGTAAACCGCCTGCGTGAAGGTGACGGTGCGGCGCTTGGTGGAGGTCGAAAGGATGTACGCCATAGAGCCGCTGTCAACCTGACCGGCGATCAGCGCGTTGGAGGCCATAATCATATAAATGATCGGAAGGAGCAGGCCGGCCATCTTGAAGAAGATCGAACCGACAAGGATCCCGTACATATCCATCTGGCCGATTTCCTCCAGAGCCTCGGAAACCTCCTGCGGCAAACTGGAAAGCAGGCTGTCGGAGACATTGCTTCGCAGGTCCGCCTTGACCGACTCGACCGTTTCGCCCTCCTTCAGATTCGCAAGCCGATATTCCAGATTTGCCCGGTAATTCACGACGGCGGTTCTGGCGATGTCCTTCACCTTGGCGTAATCCGAAAAGCCGAACGCGTCGTACTGCTCTGCCGTCACGCCGTAATCCGACAGGGAATTCAGGATTTTCTCTATGTTCTCCGGCTGCACGAGATTTCCGGCAAGGAACACGGAGCCGTTTGCCGCGACATATTGTTCGCGTTCCTCGGCATGCCCCTCGTCCGCTATGCCCGCCAGCAGGTCGGTATAACGGGCGGGCGTTTCGCCGTGCGATTCATAGAAGGCGTCGAACATATAGCTCCCGTCCTCCTGCATCGGGTTGAGGAGGTAGAAAACGATCCCCTCGATCTCCTGGGCCTCATCCGAAGCTGCCGCATACCCCATCCCGGAAACGAGCTGCGGCAGATACGCGCTCTGAAGCTCCTCCGCTGCGGCGGCATAGGCCGACATGGTGGCGGCCTGCGCAGCCTGCTCGGCGTCGGCGCCCGACTGCAGGGCGGCGGTCAGCGCTTTGGTATACTCCGCCGTGAACGTCTCGTCAAAATGGGCAAGCGCCGCGTTGCCGATTTCATAGTAGGTCAGAGCTTTGTCCTGCACCGAGGAGGTCAGCTCCTCCTCGATGATGGTGTCCTGAATGGCATTTTTCGTTTGGCTGATGCCGCCTCCGCCGGAAATCAGCATCACGCAGGAGAGCATAAAGCATACCGCGACGGTTATGATGAGCCACATCATGCCGTTTGCCTTGCATGACTGCTTGAATAAAGATTTACTGAACATGGTCTTGTGTCTCCTTCTGTCCGCGCAGCTTCTCGCGGAAATATTTTTCGAGATTGTAGACAACCTCTGCAATAAATTTCACATGCATTCCGTTGAGGGACGAGAACAGCGCGTCGAGCCTGTCGCTCGGGATCTCAACCGTGACCTGACTGTATTCCTGCTGGTCGCGGACAATCGGAAAGCCCAGCGTCTTGAAGCGCGCATAGTCCTCCGCCGAGACGAATTCGATTTTATATTCCCGCTTTTTCGGATTGCGGATGTCCTCCAAATCCACAATGTTTTCGATACGCCCGTTTCCAATCAGGGCCACTCGGTCGCAGGTCGTTTCCAGCTCTTCGAACATATGAGAGCTCATGAAAATGGTCTTCCCGCGCCGGTGTTCCTCCCGAATGACCTCCAGAAACGCGTCGCGCATCAGCGGGTCCAGCCCCGTCGTCGGTTCGTCCAGCACGATGATCGCAGGGTCGGCCATCAGAGCGGCGACAATCGCCGTTTTCTGCTTCATGCCCTTGCTCATCCGCTTGAGCGAGGCGCTCGGGTCAAGCTGCAGCTTTTCGATCAGACGGTTGGCATACGACATATCGCTCACGCCGAGGAAGTCCGCCTGACTGCGGAGAAACGCCGTGCCGGTCTTCAAATCCGGGAAGGCGATTTCTCCCGGCACATACCCGATGCTGCGGATATATTCGCTGGAGTGCTTCCAAGCCTCCAGCCCGTTCACATAAACCGCGCCGTCGGTCGGCTGCAGGAACCCCATAATGTGGCGGATGGTCGTGGTCTTGCCGCTCCCGTTCGTTCCGGCGAAGCCGACCATTTCCCCTTCCGCGATGCTCAAATGGATTCCGAAGATGCCGCGGCCCTCGCCGTAATCCTTGGTCAGATTTTTGATTTCTATAACAGCACTCATTTTTCCAGCGCACCTCCGAAGTCCCGTTCTTCCTTGTAATACTTCATGAAGTAGTCCTCCAGCGTCTCCTTCAAATGGGTGAAGCCGCGCAGCGAATAGCCGGACAGCGCCGCAATCAGCTCGTTGACGTCCCTGTCATCGACGGAAATCACGACCGTGCCGGCGGCCGGCTGCCGCTCGAGGAAGCTGAACCTGTCGGAAGAAGCGTAAGCCGTCATGAAGCGCTCGCACTGCTGCGGACTGTCAAAGGTGACGCGGTAGTTTTTCCTCGAAGCGTGGCGCAGATCGTCGGCGACAAAATCGGAGACGATTTTTCCGTCCTTGATAATGGCGATTCGGTCGCAGGTGGCGTCAACCTCCGAGAAGATATGGCTGGAAAGCAGAATCGTCTTTCCTCGTTTCTTCTCCTCCTTCACATAGTCGATAAAGGTCTCCTGCATCACCGGGTCCAGCCCGCTCGTAGGTTCGTCGAGAATCAGAACCTCCGGGTCGTTCATAAAGGCGGTGACGACCGCCAGCTTGCGCTTGACGCCGAGGCTCATACGCTTGGTGTCCCCCGAGGGGTCAAGCTCGAACAGCGCAATCAGCTTTTTCAGCAGCGCATCGTTTTTATTGTGCTGCAGGCTCTGCATCATATGGAGGAACTCCCAGCCGGTCAGCCCCGCGGGGAGAGCGATTTCGCCCGGAATATACCCGACGCGGCTCAAAATCTCGCTGTATCGGTCAAAGGAATCCTTCCCGAAAATCAACGTGCTGCCGCTGTCCGGCTTGGAAAAGCCCATCAGATGCCGGATCGTCGTGGATTTCCCCGCGCCGTTGGGGCCGAGGAACCCGAACACCTCGCCTTGGTCCACATGGAAGGAGACGTCGAACACGCCCCGCCCGGAGCCATAGTCTTTCGTCAGGGCGTTCACATCAATAACACGCATAAGACTCTGTTTCCTTTCCTTAAGTTACTGGCAGCAGTATAGCGCAAAAGAACGCAAAAAAACACGGTCAAATTCCCGCCCCGTGTGGAAAAATGTAACACTCGGCGTAATTTGACCGTATTTTTGGGGATATGCGATTGTCATCCGTCCTGTCGGTTCAGCGCGGCCGCGTTTTCCAGCGACAGGCGGGCACAGCCCTTTACGATTTCGAAAAAGCGGTCGATCGTCTCCTCGGGGATGGTCTGCATTCCCTGACTGATCCACTTGGTCAGCAGCCCCGCAATCGTTATGGAACAATATGTAGAGATCAGCTTCAAATCGCCGTCGCATACGGACAGGCCGGAAGCCGACTGTTTCACGAATTCGGGAATATACATCATACAGGAATCAAACAGAATATCGTTGATTTTCTCATAGCCGAGCGATTTGAAAACATGCGAGGTGATCCTGCGCTCGTCGTACAGATAGCCGGTGATGACCTTCATGGCCTCCTGCAGCGAATGCTGCTCCGGCGGCAATTTTTCCTTGATTTCCTGCAAATGCATCTGGAACACATCGTCCAGCAGCGCATAAATGTCCTGATAGTAATAATAGAAGGTCTTGCGGTTGATTTCGCAGTCGTCCACAATGTCCTTTACCGTAATCTGCTCCAGCGGCTTCTGCTCTAAAAATTTCCGAAAGGAGGCGCAGATCGCCTGTTTTGTAAATTTCGCTATGAAGCTCACCTCCCGATACGACGGCTTTGCTCTAAAAATCCGAGTGTCCGGCGCGCACCGCCGACGCCCGCGAAGGCTCAAACAGCCGCGTTCGGGCTGTTTATGCGAGACCGCCCCTGCCTCCGTCCATCTTTGTAGCTATGTTCATTCTACTTGCGGCGTTTTGTTTTTTCAAGATGATTTTGTAAAAGTTTGAACAAAATGAGATTTTGTCTCCGATGTATCCTGTACCGCAGCATCGACAGCACGCCGTACAGGATTCCGATAGACGAAGCCGCGCTGCGACCGGCGCGTTCGAAGCGAAGTGCTTCACCGTCATCGAGGACGGCGTGGACAGCAGCGTCGGCGGCGACCTCGCCGCCGTCCGCCCGGGATATGCGATGGAAGCGCAGCGCATGTCATGGCCGCAATCGTCAAACTACCGGCAAGCATTTCTGCTTGCCGGTAGTTTTGCACAAATTTGCAAAACCATCTTGAAAAAGAGCGTATCTTCTCGTATAATAGCTGTAATAGACGACCATTTGACGGCATCCAAGTCGTTTTTTCAGTCGGCTCAACAATTCCCTTCCCACCGAACTTGCCCAGAGTACAGCGTATTCCTTCAATCGCTATGGAAGCGGCAAATATCCGACTGTATTCAACGGCTCAGACGCCGACAATACCAACGTGCTCCAATGCGGCGGCAGCTTATACCGATTTACTTTTTTAGGAGGCAAAAGACGTATATGTTTCAAAGCGGTTTTCTGTTGCAGGGCTTCGAATATTGGATTTTGACTTATTTGGTATCTATTATAACCGGCTTTATGTGCTATATATCTCTACGCAAAAATAGTCGTACTTCAAAGAAATTTTATGCGATTTGTTCGATTCTTGTTTTACCGTTCTTAGCTTTTTGGGCTGTTCGGAGAACGGCTTCTCTCGCATATTTTCAAGACCGATTAATCGTTTATTCCATATCCGGCGTTATCGGACTGTTGCTTTTGCTGTCTATTTTGTACTATCGAAACAATCTGTTTTACACGTTTTTGTTATCGTTTATGGCGGCCTTTATACAACTCTCCGTCAGTAAAACATTTGTGGCTTTTAGCGAAATTATTTGCACGGAACACCAAGCATTAACAGGTGTTTTGGTAGGATTCTATATGTCGCTTTTCCTCAGCGTCCTGTTTCTCTTTTTGACCTGCCTGCCGCGGCGAGAAAAAATGCGGCAGAATAAGAAGGTGCGCATCGTCTCGCTGACAGCCCTTGCAGGGATTGGCTGCGGTGTGATTCTCAACTTTTGTGAGCTTCTCTACGGAACGGCGCTGTGGATTGCGGACATTACCGTATGCTTGCTGACCGTTGCCTCTTGGTTTCTTTTGCTGTCAAACGGAACGACACCAGACCATACGACGCCGAATGCAGACGCGGAGTCTAAAATGATTTAGCCATTTCTGTGCAAATCTGCAAAGTCCTTTTGAAAAAGGGCGTATCTTCTTGTAGAAAGGATTATAATAAACGGCCGCACGAACAGCCTCCGATGGCCGGCGGTTACGGCCCGCTTTGCGGCTTCGATGCGGTCTATACGGACCAAACAAAGCAAAAAGCCATCCCGAAAAAGGCAGAACGCTTACAGCAAAATTGCAGAATACTAACCTATGCCAAGGGAGCGGGAACGAAGAAAGCTCTATGGGAATGGATTAACCATTTGCATAGAGCTTTTCTTTTGTTTCTTCCGAATTTTTCAGCGTCCGCAGAACGCGCGGCCGCCGCCGAAGATGGCTGGCTTGGGGCTTGGAGTTCATCCGGCATCAAGCGTTTTGACGAGAGCGCTTGCTGTCAGAAATCAAAATGTATATATTTACATTGCTTGTCAATCGATATTTTGTAATTAAAGCATATTCCGAAATGGAAAATCAGACTTGAAATCAAAGGCGGAATATGCTATACTTTCATTAGTCCAATATTTGACGGTAAAGAAATAGACCAAAGGCGGTGGGTCATGACCAAGGAAGATAGGAAAAACGCATACCTGTACTGCAAATTCCGGGACGAGCAGTTTGCCCTGTACGACGAATACGCAAAGCGCCACGGTATGATGATGAAGACGCTGCTGGTCGTGAACGTCCTTTTTTATGCAAAGGAGGGCCTGACGCAGACGGAGATATGCCAAAGAACCTTTCAGTCAAAACAAACCGTGAACGTAATCATCAAAAGTCTTTTGGACGATCAATACGTTACCATTGCCGAAATGCCGGAAAACAGGCGGAACAAGCTCGTCCAAATGACGGAAGCGGGACGGACATATTGCGAAAAGGTAGTCCGCCATATCACCTGGGCGGAGGATACGGCGATGTCGATGTTTACGCCGGAGGAGCAAAAGCGGCTGATTGATTTGTCGCGGACATTTACCAAAAATCTCACACTTCTGGTGAATCAGGAAACGGAGGATTAAGAAATGGAATTTTACGAGGTCGTCAACAAGAGAAGGAGCATTCGCCAATTTGAAGATAAAGAAATCCCGCGAGAAATATTGGAGCGGATTTTAGACGCGGGGCTGAAAGCGCCTTCCTCCAACCATCAGAGGAGATGGGAGCTTCTGACCCTGACGGACAAGGCCGTCATTCTGGAACTGGCAAAATGCATCCGTCCCTATCCCTGCCGGATTCAGGAGCCGAAATCCCCGCAGCAGGAAATGTTTCAGATCGCCTATCCCCGCCAGCGCAGCATGATTGAAGAATCCGCCTGCGTGATTCTGCCCTACTTCAAGCAGAAGTACCCTCTGAGCGAGGATAAAAACGGCTACGGGCTTATGGATTACGGCGCGGCCTGGGCGCTCGTCGAAAATATGCTGCTGGCCGCCACCGCCGAAGGGGTGGGCTCCGTGGTCCATATCCCCGTAAAGAAAGAGCCGGAGCAGATCAAGACCTTTCTGAAGGTGCCGGACGGCTGGGGGCTGCCCGCTCTGGTGGTGCTGGGCTACCCCGCGAAGGACGCGCTCCTGCCCACGCAGGTCAAGGCGACCGTGGAGAACAAAGTCCGCTGGAACAGATGGTGAGAAATTCGGGAGAGGCGCTGACGCTATGGAATTCAACGAGGTTATCCGGCAAAGGAAAACCAGCCGGGAATGGACGGATAGAGAGGTCGATTTTGAAGCAATCAAACGAATCCTCGCCGCCGGCATGAAGGCTCCCTCTTGGGATCACTACCGGAACTGGCAGTTCATCGTCCTGCATGAACGCGGGGACAAGAAGCGGGCCTTTGCCTATGCAAAAGCCGTTGCCAAGCGGTATGTGGACAGCAACCGCACCTATGTGCGCCCGAATCCGGCGCAGAAAATGTACGCCTACGCCATGCCGCGGCAGTATACGATGCTGGTGGACTGCCCGTATGTGATTGTTCCGCTGTTCAAATGCGCAAGACTGAACGCCGAATGGGTGAGCAAGCTCAATCCGCTTACCACTGCATGGTGCGTTGCGGAGAACATCATGCTGGCCGTGATCAACGAGGGGCTGGGCTACTCGCTGCGCATCCCGCTGAACAGGGAGCATGACGTTGTGCTGCAAACGCTGGGCGTGCCGCAGGGCTGGATGACCCCCTGCTTCATCGGCGTTGGCTACCCGAAGGAGGACGAGCCGGTTTTGGAGCAGTACGACAGCCGCCCGGATGGGCATATCCATATGGGAGGCTGGTAAAATGGGCGGCCCGTCGTCCTGCGAATCCGCATTTGACAAAAAAATATTCAGCACAGCGGGAAAAACCGTCACACTCTACCCTGCCCTGCAGGCCGACCGGCCATTGATCGTCCTGAACACCTATACCGGCGATGGAGAGTCGGTCATGCGTGAGTTGAGGAAAGCCGGCGCAGAGGACAGCAACCTGCTCGTCATAGGAAATCTTGACTGGAATTACGATATGACGCCGTGGGATTGCCCGCCGCTGTCAAAGAAGGACACGCCGGCTGCGGGCGGAGCAGACCAATACCTTGCGCTGCTTCTTTCGGAAATACTTCCGAGGGCAAAGAAGATGGTCTGCGGCAGCCCGCCGCGCACCTGCATTGCCGGCTACTCTCTGGCCGGACTGTTTGCGCTGTACGCCATGTACCGATGCGATGCCTTCGACCGTGCGGCAATCATATCCGGCTCGCTTTGGTATCCGCATTTTCGGGAATTTGCAGCAAAGCACGAGATGCCGCGCAGGCCCGACAGGATATATCTTTCCCTCGGAGACAAGGAGAAAAAGACAAGGCATCCGCTGCTGAAAACCGTGCAGGACAATACGGAAGCCATTGCGAAGCATTACAGACAGCTTGGGATTGAGGTAATCCTTGAAAGGAATCCCGGCAATCATTTTGACGATGTCGATTTCAGAAGCGCCAAAGGAATTGTGTCCCTATGACCGTGAAAACAATATATACGAAAAGCGTTCTTTCCAAATCCAATCTGCCGGTATGCGAATACTCGGTCAATCCCTATGTCGGCTGTACGCACGGCTGCAAATACTGTTATGCGTCCTTTATGAAGCGGTTCACCGGCCACGCAGAGCCGTGGGGGACCTTTTTGGATGTAAAGCTCTGGCCGGAGATCAAAAACCCGCAAAGATATGCGGGCAAGGAATTGTTCCTCGGCTCTGTCACCGACCCCTATCTGCCGCAGGAGGAGCAATACGGGCGCACACGCGCTTTACTGGAGCAGCTTCAAGGCAGCGGCGCAAAGCTCAGCATCGCCACCAAAAGCGACCTGATCCTGCGCGATTTGGACTTGATCAAAGCATTCCCCGATGCTCGGGTTTCCTGGTCTGTCAATACGCTGGACGAGGATTTCAAAAACGACATGGACAACGCCGTGAGCATTGCGCGCAGGCTGGCGGCAATGGAAGCGTTTTACCGCGCAGGCATTCGCACAACCTGTTTTGTCTCCCCCATTTTTCCGGGCATTACGGATGCAGAAGCGATCATCCGGCGCGTGAAAGGGCAGTGCCATTTGATCTGGCTGGAAAATCTCAATCTGCGCGGCAGCTTCAAGACCGTGATTATGGCGTACATACAAAGCACCCGCCCGCATTTGCTACCCCTCTACCAGGAGATTTATAACAGCGGAAACCGCAGCTATTGGGAAACGCTGGACCAACAATTACGGACCTATGCTGATGAAATCGGGCTGGACTATGTAACCGATGACGACAGCGTAAGGCGGCCATTCGATGCACCGCCTGTAATCGTGAATTATTTCTATCACGAAAAAATCAAGAAAAGTGCGAAGAGAGGAAAATAGAAGAGATGGGTTCCCTGTTATTAGCGGTTATATATCTGGCGTTTGTCAGTCTGGGGCTTCCGGATTCCCTGCTTGGCTCTGCCTGGCCTGTTATGCAGACGACGATGGGGGTTCCGTCATCCTATGCGGGATATGTGTCTATGGCCATCGCCTTTATGACGATCATCTCGTCTTTAATCAGTCCCAAACTCATCCAGAGGTTTGCAACAAAGTGGATTGTGATATTTTCTATTGCGCTTACCGTCGTGGGGCTATTTGGATTTTCCTATTCCAGCCAATATTGGATGCTGTTCCTGTTTGCCCTGCCTTACGGCCTGGGCGCCGGTTCGGTGGACGCCGCTCTGAATCACTATGTGGCGAACTGCTATTCTTCGCGGGTCATGAACCTGTTGCACTGCTTCTACGGATTCGGCGCAGTCATCAGCCCCAACATTATGGCGCTTGCGCTCAAGTACGCGCGCTGGAATGAAGGGTATCGATGGACGGCCTTTGTACAAATCGGCATTTTGGCCGTATGCATACTCTCTCTGCCGCTTTGGAAGACAGGCGGCCAGACGGATGAAGACGCCGGAGAAGCTGCGGGAATCCGGGACGCGCTGAAGGTTCCCGGCGTTGTGCTGACGCTGCTCGCGTTCTTCTCCTACTGTGCCGGCGAAGCAACCTGTTTCCTGTGGACGTCGAGCTATTTTGCCGGAACAAAGGAAGGGCTGAGTCAGGAATTGGTCGCCTCCTTCGGCTCCCTGATTTTTGGCGGGCTGATGCTGGGCAGATTGATCGCGGGCTTTGTCTCCAACCGGCTCGGTGATCGGAGACTGATTCGCGTCGGCCTTGCTGTGGAGGCCGCAGGCATCCTTCTGGTGCTGATCCCCGGCCCCCAATATTACACGGCTATGATTGGCTTTTTGATGATCGGAACCGGCATGGGGCCGATTTATCCCTCCATTCAGCATATGGCGCCGGCCAATTTCGGGAAGAAATACAGCGCGCCGGTCATCGGCCTGCAAATGGCGTCCGCCTATATCGGCAGCACCTTTATGCCCACGGCCTTCGGCTTTATCCAGCAATACGTCGGCATTGGAATTATGCCGGTGTATCTTACGGTATTTGCCGTGCTGAATTTTGTTTTCCTCGAATTTGCGTATCGGGCAATCGCAAAAAACGCATGATACCCGCGAATCGAAATCGTTCTGAGGCACGAAGTGTGCTTTGAAGCCTTTTGCAAGCAACAGATTCAATGTGCCGGAGGCAAAAGAACATGAAGCCGGCGCCTGAAAGAACGGAAACAAGGGAATTGGGATTTACAACGCAGCCGTTTTGCGCATTGGCGGCACAAGCAGCTCTATAATTCTGCCTTTTGGAACAAACCGAGACAGATAACGCCCACGGACCGTCAAAAGTAGCAGAATGCGCGAGGACCGCTTTGAAAGATAGCCCCATCCCATCGGGGCGCCCGCTAAAAGGCGGACGGATTCGTATTCCCGATGCGGAGAGAAACGCGCAGTCTGCGGCAGCGACGAGCGCAGACGCATGTACAGCGCCGTCGTTTCTCCTGGCTATATTGGCGCTTATTTGGCGCTTATAAAGAGGGAAACAGGAGGTTTGAGCCGCAGCCGAAAGACAGCGTCGCCTACCGCGGCGATGATTTGGCTGCCTTCTGTCAAACGGCCAGCGCCGCTGTTCTGCACCGCAGCGCCCATATAAAGCGCCCGTACTGTACGCGGTAAGCGTCGCGTGCCTATTTCGGAAAGCTTCGTCTTATCCCTTCCCTTTTCTGCGGTCATCTGCGTTTCATGCGAACCGGCATACCCTTCCGTTATGAATCGAAGGAAATGTTTTCAAACCGAAAGCAGCTTTTCAGATACTCGAAATCATTCATTGGCTGTTCCTTTCCCGCATAGATACACACGCAAAAATCATCCACAATGGATACGATCACCCCTCGTTCTTTGTTGTATAAAAATTGCTCTATTTCATTTTCCTCTCCATATTTTTCGGCTTTCATAGCATAAACGGATTCTGCCGTGCAAACTTCCGGTCTGGATATTTCAACAAGAAGCGAGCGGTCATCGCGATTTGCATACACATAGGTAATCTCGTTTTCTGCCGCAAGAATTTGCAGCAACGCAAACCCGTCAAAATCCAACGGCGGCACAAGGGTACGCTCCAAATCCGCAAGCTTGATTGCCTCGTAACTCGATTCATGCTCTGAATCGAGTTCCTTTTCCTTCGCACGCTTTACGCCCGCTCGTAATTCATCCAAAGAGGAAAATTCAATCTTTGCCACTTTTGGAAAGCAGGCAACGATCTCTCCCCTGTCCGCATCGCATCCATATGACACAAGGCAAAACATTATTATGAACAGCGTAAGCAGTGAACACGACAATATTTTCCTTTTCATGAAAAATCCCCCTATCATCGTTATATGCCAAATTGATCTCAAAGCATTTTATTGTTATATATTTTATTTCTCAGCATTCTGTAAAAAACGAATCCACATATATTGCTTGTATAAAACGTGAACCTCCTGATTTGTCACATAATAAATACCCCCTCCGTCACACAATTCGCATTGTCGCCGCTCCAAATCGAATGATGGTGCATTCCGTTATTGCGCAATGGGCGTATAAAGAATCACCGCATGCGGTATTTCGTTTATACCCGTATAGGAAGCATAAACCTGTATATAGGCTTTTCCGGCATTATCCATACAAATAACAGGATCGCTGTATTTCCAATTCGGTTTTTCCACCTGCTCCACATAATCCGATATTATTTGACATGCATTTGTGACGTCTTCTGCCGACACGGCCTCTTCCAAATCGTGGCAAGAAAGCATTTCATGGCCATTAAAGGCATAGATTTCACCGCTTTCCGTGATCCAAACCGTTGGGCAATCATATGTCGGTACTCCATGTACGCATTTTTCATACGATATTACATACAGCGAATCCTTCAAATCAGAGACAGAGCATACCGTGTATTCAGAAAAATATTCTTCTGTAAGGACTGTTTTCATAAAAGCCTCGGCTGCTTTTGCCGCTTCCTCTTTTGTGATCTTTATATTCATTTCGTCAAACGTTAGAGTACGACAGAAAAAGCGCAACGTATCCGTTCCCCGAAAATAATAATAGTATTCGCCACTCTCCGTGCAATAAGCATCCTCTAACGCGTCCGTATATTTATATTGTAATTTATAATTTTGATCCTGTATTTTTAAGCTTCGCTGTAATATAGCCGTTTCGTCGACAAAAGGAGCGATTTGTTCTTCCCCGAATTGATTGGGGTCCGCTGCGTATAAAATAATGTCATCTGTATGCGGTAATTTTGTTGATTGGCCTTCATCGCTGTCAACATAAATGATATTTTTCTCTATCTGCTGTTCCGATTGCGTGAACGCATACGAAATCTCTGAACTTTCAAGATTCGGCGTTTCACAGGATGCAGTTAAACACAATACAGCCAGTGCCAGAAATATAATCAAATTGTTTTTACATATTTTCACAAGTAAATCCTCCTTAACGCTTTCTGACAATTCCAAGCTTCATAAGCGAATGATCTGAATCGGTCGGTGTGTATTCAAGAACGGTCGCTTCATCTATATATACGCGGCCTACTTCTCCCTCGTTTGCGGTCGAGGGCGTCGCGGAAATCTGTGCAGGCACTGCATCTGTTCAGGGCTTTCACGCCCTGTTTTGAAACGGTTGGCTGAACGGATTGCAAAGTTGATACTTTTTGTTACGGGTTATTCTGTATGTTTGTAACAATTTTATAATACCAAACGCTGTGCATTTTGTCAATACATTTGTAAAAAATTGCCGCGGCGTACCACACCGATTCGCACGAATCAAGCGGCAAAAATCCCCCAAAGCAGATGCCTTGGGGGAATCCTATTTGCCTCCTATGGAATACGGCGGGATGTTCAAGCTGTTATAAGAGCAAAACAGAAAATACCGTGGAACAAGCAGCGGCGCCGGCGTCCGAAGCATCGTCGCCGCCCGCCCTTTCACAATGAACAACAATAAAAATCCTATCATTTCAGACGCAGCCGCGCAAGCATATATCATCCGGCAAAAGGCTGCCAAGGGTATCACGTCCATGCGGTACAAAAACAGTGACAGGAATCGAGAATCCGGCAAACGCACTTCAAACCAAAGCAGGCAAAAAGCCTTAAAATAAAGAAATTCCGCAAAGCTGTAAGCTTTGCGGAACGCTGGTTGCGGGGGGAGGACTTGAACCTCCGGCCTCCGGGTTATGAGCCCGACGAGCTACCAACTGCTCTACCCCGCGATATAAAATTGTATGTACGCCGACCGGCATAAACAGAGTGTGCTTACTCCACGAATATACAACCACGGGAAAAGCCCCTTTTCGTATGTATATTCGCTTTGTCTTTTCTTAACTGTACCTATTATAACGGAGCCCAACCCAAAAGTCAAGACTTTTTTGCATTTGAAAGCAAAAAGTTTCAATCTTCTCTCTGATACAATTCTTCCGTTACCGATGCACCGCCTTTGACATTTATAATCAGCTTTAAGTCATCGGTAACACGGATACTTTCAATCAGATACCGGACAATATCGTCATCATATTCGGCAAACAAAATGTCCTCGTTTTCAAGCCACCTGTCGATTTGCTGCATCTCGGTTTGAAATTCATCGCTTTTTTCAAGCTGCTTTTTTATTTCAATTATTCGTGCTCGAAGTTCAGCTATTGAGGCATAGTATTTTTGGATTTGTTCCATATATGGCTCTTTATTACCTTCAGTCCTGATGCACATTTCCTCTGCTTCGTTTGCTTTTTCCTGCAGTTCCCTAATCGCATTTTCAAGCGTTTGACATTCAAGCAGCCCTTGATCTTCCGAAGTCGCATACGCAAGCATTGTTCTTACGAGATTTTTCACATCCCCGGTTTCGGGAATACATTTCGACATTCCTCTGCAAATTGCCTCGTGAAGAACACTCTCTTCTATCCCTCTTGACTGTGGGCAAGCCTTGTCGCCGTTTTCGACATGGTTTAGGCATCTCCAATAAACCCTTTTTACGCCTTTTCTTGTCCATGTCTTTCTTCTGAACGGACTTCCACAAATATCACAGAAAAGAAGTTCGCTGAGCGCATATTTACCACTGTACTTTCCGAGTTCGGTAACTGCATTGGAGGAAGTACGGCGTTTAGAACTTCGCTTCACCATCTCCTTTTTTGCCATCCGAAATGTTTCCCTATCAATAATCGCCGGGTGATTATCCGTAACCAGATACCTGTCCATTTCCCCGCGATTGATCTTTGTTCTTTTACTTATGCAGTCTTCCCGATAGGTCTTTTGAAACATTATATCGCCGACATATTTCTCGTTTGTCAGCATGGATTTGATTACACCCTTATCCCATACTGGATTTCCCCTGACGGTTAGAATATTATTTTCTTCAAGGTGTCTCTTTATTTGATCAAGGCTTCTCCCCTGCAAGTACATCTGAAAGATTTGTTTAACGGTCTCTGCCTCTTCCGGGACGATATAAATTTCTTTTGTATCCTTGTTTCTCCTGTAACCGAGCAAAGTAAAACGGCAAGCATAAGTACCATTTTGCATACGCTTATTGATTCCCCACTTGACATTTGCACTGATATTCTCGCTTTCGGACTGCGCCATAACACCATAGATACCAATATATACTTCGCTATCCTCTGTCAAAGAATTGATGTTCTGCTCTTCAAAGTAAATACCGATTCCCAATGCTTTCAGCTTACGGACATAAGAAATACAATCAACAATATTTCTTGCGTACCGTGACACTGACTTGATAAGAATAAGATCAATTTTCCCCTTTTCGCAATCCTCAATCATACGAAGAAAATCGTCACGCTTTTTCACCATTGTACCGGTGATACCCTCATCTGCGTAGATACCTGCAAAACGCCATTTCGGGTTCTTTTTTATAAGCTCTGTATAATAACTCTTTTGCGTGCGATAGCTGTTAAGCTGATCTTCATCGTCAGTAGACACTCGGCAATATGCCGCCACTCTCAGTATGCGGTTGGGATCATTTCGTTTAGACAATGCCGGATTAGCCGCAATTTTCGTTACTGTTTTGGTTCTGACTTGAACACCGGTATTATTCATCACATGCATCCTCCATATCTTTTTTTAATACTGCTCCGTTTATAAATTTCAATGCTATCTCACCGCTTTCGTCGACGAGAATTTTATTCAATATCGTTTTAAATAAAGTCAGATCAACAGTTTCAATCGGTCCGTAATTTTCCATATATGAGATTAAGGCTTCCGTGACGGCGCTGCTGTTGTCAGGCTTGCAGCACTCAAACTTTTCGGTCACAATATCGAAAAATACCTTTTTCGCCGATTGAAAAGTTACAGTATCCTTTTGCAATAAATCACTCAATGTCCGTTCGTCTCTCTGAACTTTTATCGACGGCGAATATAAATCGTCATCACTATACGGAAGCCGCAACAATTCCGGATTGCCTATTGCCTTGTTGACAATTCCCAAGATATCAGAAAGAAAAGCGTCATCATCTAAATAGCGAGTGATCTTGCAGCCGTTTACACACCCCCAAGCCTCACGCTGCCGGCTGTAATGACTTTTGCGGGTAATCCTTGCGCCACAGCGCATACATTCCGTATGGTATTTAAAATAATGAATTCCTTCGCTGTCCTTTTCCCTGTCGCCGCCTTTTCCAAGCCTGAGCAAATTGGCTTTTTCAAACATTTCTCTGTCTATAATCGTCGGATAGCTTTCATCTCCGACGTAGTGTTTGTTTTCGATTATACGGCGTATTGCTTGCTTCGACCAGAGAGTGCGGTCTCTGTAATAAACAACTTTTTCTTCGGTGAGAGTGTTTCCTATTTGAAGCAGCGTTCTTCCCGAAATATACTCTTCAAAAATACGTTTGACGATTTTCGCCTCTTCCGCATTTACCGAATACTCAAACTGATGTTTATTGTAGCCAAACAAAATAGTCCTCAATTCCATGCTATCGCCTCCCTCAATTTCAAACCACAGCAAAGCACAAAAGACACCTTGCTGTCATCCTCAACGATTACCTTTTCAACTACTGCGTCAAACAATTCAAAATCAAATTTCAGAATAGCCTTAGGTGCTGAGGACAGTTTATTTCGAAGCATCCTGATATCGTCAATACTTTTTTCGTCTTCGTCCTCACTGAGCAGTTTGTTTCTTCTTGATCTCAGTTTATTGATTTCTCTTTCCGCCTTTGCGCATTGCTCAGCAAAAGAGATTTCGTCCATTTGATTGCCCTGCATAAGCGTTACATATAAATTGTGTCTCTCAGTCAGCAATCCGAGCTGCTTATCCAAATCACTGATTTCCGAATCCATACAAGTAATCATTTTCTTTATCTCACTAAGTCTTGTGACAGAATTGCGTAAGATTAAATTCTCATGCGCCCGCAGTCGGTTATAGGAATTAACAAAAGTTTTGAAGAACACTTCTTCGCTTAAAGGCTTCGTTTTGCAATGCCGTCCGGCGATACCATCACCTGAACATATCCAATAAGCAGTTCCATTCTGTACTTTCCGCTTATATCTCCATCCGCAATCACCGCAATACAGTTTTCCGCTAAGACTATACTTGCCTGACTTGGCACACTTAGCTTTTTTCTGCATATTGCGTTTCAGCATTTCCTGAACTGCGTCAAAGAGTTCTCTGTCTATTGCAGGAGCATGTGTATTTGAAATATAATACATTTCAACTTCGCCTCTGTTAGGACGATTTTTCAGCGGAAGCACATTAGGCGTAAATGTTTTTTGAAACAGGCTGTCCCCGATATATTTTTCGTTCGAAAGAATATATCGAATTCTTTCTTTTCCCCACGGCTTTCCGATCATATCGGCTTCCGCATTAAGCTGTGCGGCAATCTTTCCCGCACCCAAGCCGGCAAGATACTCTTTAAAAATCCTTTCGACAACTTTAATTTCTTCCGGAATCGGAACAAGTTCGTTATTCTCAATTCGATAACCGAACGGAGCTGATACAAAAACATACTCTCCGTTCTCTGCTCTCATACGGTTGGCGGTTTGTACACGCTTTGAATTAGATGTCGATTCAGCTTCGGCAAATGCCGCTTTGATATACAAAATCAGTTCGGAATTCAAGGCTCCTGTATCAATGCCGTCATTCTCAAAGAAGACAGATACTTCACATTCTTTTAAAATGCGGAGATATTCCAGGCATTCCAATGCATTTCTTGCAAAGCGGGAAACGCTTTTAACATAGATACGGTCGATTTTGCCTGCTTTGCAGTCCTTTATCATTCTGTTAAAATCATCTCGTTTAGCAACGCTTGTCCCGGTTATGCCTTCGTCCGCGTATACATCGACAAGTTCCATATTTTCTGCCTGCTTGATGAAGCTGTAATAATAGTGCATTTGGGCAATAAATGAATTCACCTGATCCTCAGAGTCAGTACTTACTCTGCAATAAGCCGCCACACGCAAAATATCCTCTGCATAGCTTTTGCTTCCTCTGATTATCTGAACCTTTTTGTTTGTCGTCATACTCATTACTCCTTTTCTCATCGTTAGTCTTAAGTTTATTGATTTTCGGCATTTTTACAATGATGCGAAATGAGCAAATCGCATACTTGACATTCAGCCATCGCGTTATTGAGTTTTTCAAAGGTTTGCATTGTTATTATGTTTTTCCGGACAAGGCGTTTCAGCAATGCATAGGACGCAGCATACGTAATTCGGTTTTTATCGTATTGCTCCATTTTTCCTCCTTACCACAAATATTTGCCCTGCAATCACTTTCACAATTTCTCCGATTTTTTATCGGCTTCCAGCAGAAATTTGAAAGCGTATAACCGTCAGCTATTATCAAATCGGTATTTGACTCTTCCCTAAAGCCAAAGCAAAAGTCCGCTGAACAGTTCTGCAAGAGCAGTTACTGCATTCCCCCTGAATATTTTTTAAGATGTTTTTACACCTTGTAAAGCTTTCGTCCGAAGTATTGTCAACAGCATTGAATTTGGCAAGTAAAAAGCATCCGAGCTTTTTAAGACTCGGATGCTTTCTCTGTTTTTTCGTTCCTGCCATCAATTTTCGCACTGCCGTTCCGGTGCGGGACAATATTCTTTGTACACATTATCAAACAGTTTCAGCAGACTGTCGACCGGGCTTTCGGCATCTGTTTGAGACAGATACTCGAACCGTATACCGTTCTCCCGAAACTGCTGCACAATTTTCAAAAGCTCCGGGACATCCCGGCTGATACATGATTTATCACAGGTAAGAACCGTATCAACACCTTTCCGTTTTGCAACATTTAATAGGTACTCCATCATATTCTCATTGTCGTTCCCCGGAATACCGTCAAGCGTAATTGCGGCGGCGACTTCGTAATTATTCTCCTCCGCGTACCGCTCCAACTGCCGACGCTGACTGTCAGCGGCTTTTCGATTAAGACAAGCATTTCTCGCATAGATTACTACTCTCATTTTATCTGCCTCCTGATTTTCCTTTGGATCTTCGATCATCTTGAAACAATACGGGATTCCTGCCTGATACGGATAGAATGTGAAATCGTCATCTCCCCATATCCGCAATGCGTGTCTGCCCCTGTTTTTCCTGAGAACAAAGCGCTTGGAGTTTTTGAAAAGCATTTCAATATGTGCTGCGCTGTATCGGCTTTCAAAATCAATCAAAGTGAAAATATACGATTTTTCCGTTTCCTTTACATGCATCTTGATTGTGTAAGCGTCCAATGCATTTTCGTGATTCTCGGAGATATATAAGCCTTCCTTTAACATTTTGATCCTCCTTTACCCATAAATCACATCACCGAAAAGGGCATACTGAACAATGCAATCTGCCCCCTCGGCATCTATTGCGCCGGGGTCTAAACAACCGTTTTTAACAACGAAACCGTAGCAGCTTCTGATATATGTTGCAAGGCCGCACAGGAACTTGTCCAATGTCAGCGTATACACTTCATCGGACTCAGAGTCATATAACCGCAGTTCTCCGCCTTTACTGATTTGTTCGCTTGCATATTCTCCGAGATATTCCCCGACAACTTCTGCCCGGCTGCACCAGTAGGTAATACCGCCTTCAAGCGCTCCGCACATAATGTCGTCGATATCCTTATTGCAAACCTTGGCGGATACATTTGCCGATAACATATAATACGGTTCCTCTTTCTCCGGCTCTATCCTTTCATACGGAAGAACTTCTCCGCTTAGAAAACGGATCGCATACCATTTCTCCATCGACATCTGCTCCGAAGCCCCAAGCATTGCCTCCTCTCGACCGCAATCTGAACAAATATAAATATCCGCATAACGGCTGAGTGCGTTTTCCGCCATATCTTTATCCATAAGGTGCTGACCGCAGCGCGGACAAGGCATATTCAATGCGGGAATACCCTGCAGTAGTTTATAAGTGGCGATATGCTTATTCAAACTCTGTTTTTCCATATCTTCATCCTCCGAATTAGTCTCAGTCAGCAGTACCCACGCGGGGTACTGCCTTTTCTTTTGCCGATCATTGCTGTCTTCGCCCAGCGAAGCATTTCTTCTATGCCGTCGAAACGGAGCTTGCCTTGGAGTGCATATTTCAAATGCTCTTTTTCCCAAGCGATTTGCTCCAATCCGAGCTGCTTATATCGTTCGGCAACGATCTCTTGTGCCCGGTCGATAGCAGCATTTTCTTCATCTGTCATTATAATAATCTCGGCGACAGCACCATTTTCATCTGCTTTTCTTTCAACCGTCATTTGTCCCATCCTCCAAAATCAGTTCCTCTGCATAAAAGGATGTTGCACCAATAATGGGGTGATCCAATTGATAGGGTGCCGGCGCTTCATTGAATATGCCGGCTACGGTGAAAACTTCGTCCGGATGCATTTGAAGATACTCGAATTGCTTTTCCTGTTCATCACTATCGAACATTCCGTTTTCTGCCACCATTTGCAAATTAACCTTTACCTTATCGCCGACTTTGATTTCACGGCTTGTATTCTGAGAAACCATCGAAATCCTCCTTAGAGATAATAAGTCTTGTCCACAGGAATACTCCTGATTTCAATTTTTGCGTTTTTGAAAGCTTCTTCAATAGCGGTCGTGAAAGAAAATGCGTAGGCACTTCCCTTTTTATCGATATATGCCTCAAGCCGATCCTCAACGGTTTTCACTGTCTCTTCAAGCGTTTCCTCATCCGTATCGGCGGGGATAACGCAGGTCATTATGTTATGGCAGGTTGCGTTTTGCCTGAACCGTATAATAATGCCGGGATGAACCGTTACACCGTCGTATCGCATATCTGTTTGGATATATTTTAAGATATCCCCGATAGATATCTGCGACAGTTCGATTGCACAGCGCATAAGTTCTGCGCTGAACTCCGGCGTCATAATGGAATTTGCGGGCGTTTCCTTTAAAATCCGTGCGCAAACCTCGTCGGCATTTACATCTTTAAGATTGTTTATACCAACACCGATTACATGGTCAATTCCCATACGCAGCATCGGCTCACCATACTTTTTGCGAATCTCATCAATTTGCTTGCTCATCTCATTAACCTCCATCTTTTAATGATTATCTGATGTTGCAAAACCGAACTTTGCTAAGGCTTGTTTCATTGTCCCGGATTTTTCGCCGTAAAGATCATTGTCCCGAACATTTTCCCAATACCAGTCGCTATAATCGGTTTCGGGATTTTCCCATTTCAGCAGTTCAATATCATCGTTCCAACCGCCTTTAAGAAAATCCTTTACTTCTTCGTCTGTTTTGAGCAACCGCCCCATCCAGGTCTTGTCCGCAGATTCCGCTTTTGAACTGACATTGAAACCGTCCGGATTATTGAGACAATCCCTCAAAAGTTCAAAATCGTATTTTGTCATTTCATCAAGGGTATAAAGATAATTTTCTTCCTTTATCCCTTTCCAGTTGTAAACAATCCCTATAAGCATGGTTCGAGTGCCCACAACATCGGAAACACACCCTACATTGTTTGCCACGGGTGTCTTGAAATATAGTTCGTGTAAGCTGCCGCAATCAATTCGTTCCTTTGCCTCTCTGTCGATAATTGTCAATGCATGAAAATCATTCGCCGAACTATCCCCATCGATCATAACAAGGGTGGAAAAAAGAACGCCGTCGACAATTTCTTCTGTGGTTTTACCCGATAAAGACAGCCAATAGTCTCTGATGGTTTTGAGTGCCTGTATAAATTTTTCTTGTTGCTCATTTCTCTGCATTCAAATCAACTCCTCTTAATTCGTAGACTACATCCTCAAAAAGCTCTTCAAGTGAAGTATCAAAGCAGTCCTCGGTGTTTTCATAACAATCCTCTAAAGTAGCAAGAACCGCGTTATCTTCCCACACAGTCATTACATGATTTTCATCTACGGACCAACTGTATTGATGTTCCATTTTTGCCTCCTTACAAAGGTGATTTTTCCAATCTTACATATCGTTTCTGTAGGTCAGAATATGCCAATAGTAGTCGTACTCTTCTCGGAAATCAATATCATCCTTGCCTTCTTTCCGGAAAGATTCAAGAACATCAAAAATTTCATCAACAATGTCTTCTACCGGAACATTCTTTATATATTCCTCGGGGGAACACATCTCAGCCTCAGTACCTCCGAAATAAAACCAGCCGTCACCTATTCTGCAAACTGTGCCATGATCGGCATTGAGATCCTCTGCAAAAGTGACCAGCTTCGCCTTTATTCCGGATTTAAGCATTTCTTTCGTAATAACCTTATTTTCATCATAGTCAGTCATGATGATTTCCCTCCTCCGGATATGCCGTACCAAACTCTGCGATATTTAAAAGACTTTCGCTTGTCCAGCCGCACACGGCGACCAATAAATCTTCGACATTGTCGTCCAGAATCGCCTTTGCAAGATAATATCCGATACGCCGTTTCTTTTCATCATCGGAAGCAACCTGCTCAGCAAACACCTCGCCAAGTTTTTCAGCCTTTTCCGCATCCGCCATAACCGCACCAAGGCGACCACGGGTCTTTTCTGTTGCCTTCGGGAAAAAGCTGTCGGAAAAAGAGAACGGTTTCACATTTATAGCGTAAAACAAACGGGATCTTTCATCGCCGTTATGATATAATCCCAAGACAGTTTCCCTGCCGGCAATAAGTTCTTTATAAAACTCCCCTTCTTCCTCATTGTTCAGTACGGTATAGAAATTCTGCTCAGCAGCCTTTTGCTGTTTATCCACCCACTTACGAACATCGTCAAGTGAGGAAGCAACATATAGTTCGTTGACAGCGCCGTTTTCAATGGCTAACTCATGAGAGTTTTCCTCATAGCAGACATAAACCGTATTACTCCTCATAACCGCAGTAGGCTCTGCCGCTTGTCTTTTCTCATCGACATCAGCCAGACGGTTGATTGCCCTGATCAGTGACGGAAGCTGGTTCTCAAAAAATCTTTTTCCGTACATCGTCTCGTGAAGTTGAAATCCCATTTTTATTTCTCCTTTTTCAAGTTTTTAAGATACACCTGTCTTGCGCTAAGACCTTTTTCGTAAAGTTCACAGCGCTCCATATCCGGCGTTCTGACTTTAACGGACGGTTCTTCTTTTCGTCCGAGCATGAATTCTTCCCTATGCTCCCAAAGCCAACGCCGATGAGCTTTTCCTTGTTCGCTCCGTTCGACCATGCAGCAATAGCCACTACCGTCTTCTTTATAACGGTCAAGCCATTTGCAGCCATGACAGTTATTAACCGGACGCCCATCATTACAGGTATTGTTCATGTTCCATTTCCTTTCCGATTTTTGTCTTTCACTACGCGTATACTTTTTAAAGACAACAGCGTAATACTGATACCTGCTACGCTATTTTCTTTAATGACGGCGTCCACATAGAACTGCACACACCGTATATACTCGCCACGCTATACCCCCGTCCGCCATCGGGCAAGGCCGTGCTGATGTACTTCATTGGAAGCACGACATCCTTTTCAAGCTCTATTTCAAGAATTGAGCCTGCACCGGACCAACTGTCATAAAGACCGCAAACAGCAGACTTATCCAGGGTGATCTTTCGTTTTCCTTTGCGTTCCCAGGTACATCTGTATTCGTCTTTGTTCAGCGGGGGATCATTTTTGCCGTTGTCTTTTATCGCCTCGTTCAAATCAAACAGCTGCTCCACAGTCATCTCCACAAAGAAAGCCAGTGCATTCATATGCGAAGAACAATTGTGGACTTCGGCACGAAGACTTTTCAGCAATTCGCTTCCCGAATAATCACAGTGACGCATAGCCCGATTTAGCTGTCTTTTCTTGTATCCTTGTTGCCTTGCAAGCCAAAGAACAGACGCTTCCTCCGGGATCACATCTCCAAATCTTGCGTTGTAATGCGGAAACATATCATTGGAAACAAAATCATAATTTCCATCGCCGGTATCCACAATGATATCCACGCATACTTTTTGCTGAAGATAATGGTCCACGGGGATTTCGAAGGTAACATGATCACGAATCCAATCAACAATAAACTCTTCGTTATCGTCAAATGAAAACTCCGCATCGGTCCAATGCCTCTTCACGGTATCAATCACATCATCTTCACATTCGAAAATGCAATCCTGATACCAGCAAAACAACTCCTCATTGAAAGCTTCATGGGGATTGTCTGCCTCACACCACTTAATAACAGTGCTGTTTTCGGCATAGTCACGGTAGTCAGCATAGATCTCACAGGTAAAGAAACCGCCATCCTTGTGGTAATCGCAAGAAGTGTGCTGAAAAATAATATCGGTAATGATTTCTGCAAGCCTGTTTTCCATATCTGCACCGGATTTTTCACCTTCGACTTCACTTACTGCTTTTTTAAGGCAACACATCTTCGTCGTCCGTCCTTCCTTTTGTAAAAATTCCGAGGTAATAATACTTTCCGCTGTTCGTCCCGAATGTTGCATACCGTGCACGCATTTTTCCGTCCTTGCACGGCACATGGTCATGCGGTTCTCCGAGCTGAAACCCACACATTTTGGACTGCGGGTTTAACTCGATCGGATCGGCTGCGTTGAGAAAATTCCAATACAGTTCCTCACTAATCTCTTCTCCCGGTTTACAGCAATCGGTAAAGTCTCCCTTCCATTGTTCTCTTGTAAACATCACTGTCCTCCTTAATCAACTTCAATAAACATTTTTCTCTGAATACTGCCCGGAAGCTCACAAATTATTGCGGCATTCCCATCTGTAACAAGCGCCGTTCTGACGGGCTCGTTCTCGGCTTTTACCTTGAGAAATTCCAGATCAGTTACGGGAGACCACCAAAAATCCTTATCCGGTCCCGGTGGGTCTTCAAGCTGTTGTTTCAGAGAAGCAAGTGTGTTTTCTTCGCCGGGCGATAATCCCGACAGCTTTCGATACTCGTCCGTACTCAGTATTGCTCTGTAAATGAGTATCTTTTCGCCTTCATTTTTGATTTTGGTTCTCATTCAAACTCCTCCTTATTTGTATTAAATGAATGCGTATGCAATTTGGAATACAGAGAGAAAAATGGCAAGTAAAAAAGAGCCGCAGTGTTGCGACTCAAAAATAAAAAAGGTACGAAAGCCGAAGCTTTCGTACCCAAACTCATTTTATCTCTGTTTTATATTCTGTATATGTTCCTTGAGAAAATCTTTGATCCGGTTCACGCCAAAATGTTCAACCAGCTCTCTGGCTTCGCCCTGCCGTGTGATATACGCCAATTCTCCGGTTTTCACATATCCTAACAACTGCATATACGGATCATATCCCGCAGTTTGCAGTGCCGATATGACCGTTTTTATAGCAGTGTCAAGCTGCATTTGATCCACATCCATCGCTCCTTTATGTTGCATTATAGCATAAACTGTCAAGCAATTCAATCGCCGAGGGCTATTTATCGGACTCTTGTCAAAGAATTGCCGCAAACACCGCACCTGTATTTATCGGGGTGCTGTATGAGCTTGCTTGCTTTTTCACGGCAATATTCCTTTCCGCAATGGTCGCATTTGACTGCGTATCGGTTGGTGCGTTCCCTTCGGATTGATTCCAGCCCCTTTTCTTCGGCACTCGTTGTCCGCTTGATGGTATACTGCGGCAAAAGACGGTTTACCGTCATTGCAAGGACTTTCCATTTTCCTTTATGTCCGTAACACCCCTTAACTGTATGAAGAAGTTCGTGCATGATCGTGTTCTTTGCGGCTTGATCACTGACGCTATCCTGCAAAAGTCTTGCGGATATGCTGATATTGAAAAGTCCGGGTAAGTAGCGCTTGCATTGCCCCCACCGATTCTTTGCACGTGTGTTTACAATCCAACTGTTAATCTCCCCAGGTTGAATATTGAGTGAGCGCAGTTCTGCCTCACACTCTGCTGCCAGCGTCTTTAAATCTTTCATTTGTCGTCTCCATTCTATTTCGTTATTTAGATCGTTTTTTAATCAGGACCCACCTTTTCTCCGCAGAAAGAAAAGCAGAATCTTGACGGCAAGCCAAACTGCAATTACAATCAAAAAAGAAAATGGCTTGCCACACAGTCGTGAAACCGCATAAACCGCAAGAACGATAGTTGCCAGATCAAAGGCAATCTTCAATAAAAGCAAAAGAAAAGGAACAAATAAGACCTTGACCGTATCCCCGAAATCCTCTTTTGTTTTTGCGGCCCTGTCATTGCTCTTCCGATTTTTTGCAAAGTTGCGCTCTGCTCTTCGGATCTTTCCGTCAACAGACTTCCATTCTTTTAGAGTGCCGTATGCTTTTGCATCTTTCCTGCTGCATTCCAAGTCCAAAGCATCACGCAGTTCCTGTACATATGCGCCGTATGCTTTAAGAAGCAAGTTTGCCATATAACGCCCTGCCTTTCTTCACCATCTCTTCCCAATACGGGTCATATGCAAAAGCGAAGTCATACCAATATCCGCTTCCGTCATTCGCCTTGAACATTTTGACAAAGCAGCGTGTGGTACTTTGTTTTTGATATTCTTCCAATATTCTTTTAGACCTGCAGGAAACCTTTACATACAGGTCGCTGTAATGGTGGTCTATTTCTTTGGAAGGAATTCCACCGTCCAAAAAACACTGATATAAGCTTTTCGTCTGAACCATAATACTTCTCCTTTAACTGACAGAGGCAGACTGCGTGACAGTCTGCCTCCGGTTTTCTTACGACGCCTTTTCCTTCGGCGGTCGGATCAGGTACTTCAAGTCGTAGTTGGTATACAGCTTTCCGTCCTTCTCTTTTTTACGAACAATGACGATACAGGCAACAAAGGTTCCCTTCAAATCATCAGTCATCTTTTTCATATCCGGGGTGTCCTGACCTTCTCCGACAGCCCACGCTGCTACAGAAACCAGTCCGCCGTCCCCTTTGGTTGTATCCTTGCGGAACAGGAGCATATTCACATCGCCCTTGTCCTTTACATCGACCACATAGCCCTGAATCAGAGCCAGCTGCCTTGAATCTGTTAAATCATACGGGTTAATCATTCTTATTCAATCCTTTCTCGTCTGCCGTTTGTTCGTCCGACAGCTAAAATGTCTGATGAACTATGAAATATTTGTCTTCCGCTTTCGGGTCCGCTCCAATCGGAACAAATCCCATTTCTTCGCTGCCTTCGTCTCTTGCGATACAATCTCTTGTTGCGTCAATGCTCCACCACTGGCCCTCTGTATAAACACGGTTCCACGCATGCCGAAATGTGTTATCTGTGCGATATGTGCCGTCAAGCACATAGCACGGAATGCCTTGTGAACGGCACATAGCCGCAAAAAGGCAAGCGTAATCGAAGCATACTCCTTTTCGTTTTTGCAGAACCGTTTTTACATCAAAGGTCTGATAAAACAGCGTCTCGCAAGCATAATCATACGATATGTTTTCAATGACCCATTCCCGATAAACAGTCACCTTTTCCATATCGTTTTCACAGTTTGCGGACAACGAAGAAACAAAAGCCTCAAACTCATTGTCCCACAGAATTGCCGCGCCGTTTCCTGTGCCGGTGTCTGCAATTTGACGGGAGTCAATGATGATCCATATTGCCGCCGCCAGCATAACAAGCAGTAGCAACACCTGCACAGTTTTTCTCATTGCTTAACTCAGACGATAGAAGTGAGCACATAATCAACAAAGTGCTCCGTTTTTCCGTCCTTTACCTCCTTGCGGCTTTCCATACGATATTCCACCAATACGGGGTCGCCGTTCTTTCTGCGACCGGCACGGAATTTGAGTTCATCGCTGTCAATCACAAATCGATGCACTCTTTTCAGTTCCCTGCCGCTTTCATGACGAACGGTATCGCGGACCAAAAGGCTCCACCGATTTCGTCCGTCATATACGCGTCTGATGCCGGCAAACTCACCCTGCAGCACACCGGAATTCAAATACGGCACATTCACCGGTTCATCGCCGATCACCTTACCAAATACGGCACGGTCGGCAATGCGGTTATAATAGAACGCCGAAACGCCGTTTTCATCCTTTCGGTTATTCGTCGAAAGATAAAAGTGCAGATATAAGATTCGCCCTTCCTCACCCTTTTCGATAAGCTCCTCTGCCAATTCGTCATAAGCGATAAACTGGATAAAATACAGAGGTCTCTTTTTCGTTTCGGGATCGGATTTTCCGCCTTTTACTTTCAGGGTGACCAATGCAACGCCCGGTTTTGGTGAATACACTTCCCCTGCAATGATTCCCTGACAATGCCCTGAGTTGATGTTTGTGCTGAGTAATGCCATAGTTGTTTTTCCTTTCTCGACATAAAAAGATTTTTCAAGACACCGCCATGGAATCAAAGCACAGCGAAAGCGAAACATCACTTCATCGCCGCTTATTTTGCCCTGTGCACGATATAAACCTCACCGGAGTAATCGTCATCGTCGTCTTCATCCTCATCATCGTCGTATTCGTCTTCGTCCTCCTCGTCATATTCGTCATCATCGCAGCAGCCGCAACAATTCGGCTGTGGATACTCATATCGGACATTATCGATTTTCTCGATGATTTCACCGTTGGCGCCGAGTGCCGAACCGAAAGTCCCATGGGCCTTTGTCATCAGATCAAACATCACATTTTGATAGATTTTTTCAAACGAGATCGATTCGATACCCATATACGCCTCGTTGAGCAACAGTGCTTCAACTGCCTTATGCGTATTGTCAATGATAGCGGTTATCGTTTCATCAAGCAAAAGCTGCAGCAGTTCAAATTCGTCCGGTTTGAGAGCGAGGATCTGGAAATCTTCGCACATGCCGCACATTTGGGAAAGCCTTTCGTTTTTCTGCATTGTCTGCAGTTCCAGAAGGTTCCCCGAGCAAACCATCTGATTCTTTTTCGCGCTCGGGATAAGCAAGCATTCACCGACCAAAGGATGATAATGATACAGTTCTTCACCGTTTTCGGTTGCAACCTTGACCCTTTGGGTAAGAACATACATCATGTCCGGCTTTTGTTCCGTCGAAGGTTCGAGTTGAGACAGCTCATCATAAAGTTTTTTCAGAGATTCCTTCATAGATGGGTCCTGCATCACCATTTCGGTAACCTTCGTCATAAATTCTTTGTTGTTCATAGCGTTGTTCTCCTTTTCAATATTTCATTCTGCATGTTTCTTACTGAGTGCCGACCTACAATCGGCAATCAGGCGGTCAATGGCTGCATATGCAGCACTTCCGGTTTCATAACGCCTACGGTAACCTATGAGTGTATCCATAAGATATCCCATAGAATCCGCCTCCGGGTCTTTGAACTTTTCGATAATATCGCTGATCTCCTCGTCCGATGCGCCGAGACTTCGTAAAGTTCCGTTTGCCTTTGCCAAGATAAGCGCCTCACGCGTCATATCCTGATTCCAATTTTGCACCTTGTCTTGAATTTGCATTTCGTATTCCTCCTTAATATTTTAAAGGTTGCAGTGGGATATTGATTAAGGCGATACGATTTGGCAAGTAAAAAGCGCCCCGAAAAATCGAAGCGCTAAAAAAATTATTTCTTTATATAGTGATTATCTGCCGGATTACGCAGACCGAACCTTGAATTTTCCGGAATCGAAATGGGATTTTCCGTGTACTCGACCTCGTATCCGTCGTCTTCCAATCCGCCGAGCAGATCTTCCATATTCTCTATGTCATCCTGTTGCGCGGCAATAGTTTCATCATCACTGCAATCGCGCTCAGGCTCAATTTCAAGTTGTCCCACAGTTGGGTCTTCGTGCTTCCAATACTCACTTTTATTCAGATTTCGGAGCAGATCACTTGTCTGTTTTTTTGTACATGGTTCTGTTCCGGCAAGCAGTGAAAGTGCCTCGGCAATGAATTCCGCCGCTTCACCGTTTTTACCCGTAAAATGCTTTATTACTTCGGTATCACCTACCGATTTATTCTCCTTTATAAAGCGGCACACATTTTCATAAAACACTTTTTCATATCCGAAGCTCGGAACCGATTTCAGCTGGTCCCCCCGAATCCCGGCAAGATAACATAAAAGCAAAGTGATTTTATCTGCGTCTGCACTTTTGAGCAGCCTTTCAAGGCTGTCTTTTTTACAATCGGATACATCGCCGGAATTGGGGAACAATCCGTCATAAGTCAAAGCGTTCAAAACATATTCTATTTTGAACTGCTTGCTCTTCAAAACGCTTCTTACCGTCAAAAGCAGTTGGATCTTCTTGCTGAGCGGAAGCGTTACCATTCGCTTCATTTCATCCCGAATGCTTGCGTCGGGAACAAATCCCCGTTTCAATGTAAGGTCAAAGCAAAAGGTGCAAAAATAGTTTTTGTCCCGAATCGGCGCATCCGTTTTTCGCAGTATTTTTGCGTTCAAATCGTCCATACCGCCGAACTCATCATAGACATCGCCGTTTGCCCGCAGCATCAGCGAACAAACGGTTAAAGGGCGGCATATCGTTTTTGTCAGTTTATCCATATCGCCGTCAATCAGTTTTACTTTTACGCTTTGCTGTGCAAGCTTTGCATCAATGACGTCTCCGAGCTGCGTTATATCCCTGCAATCGTTTTTTGTCAGCACATCGCTCACATTGCCTGCCGGAGCGTCGGTAATCAGATGCAGCGTTCCGTCGCACTTTCCGTCGGCAAGAAGCGCAAAAGCGGTTTCCCTGTATGCATAACAGATAATGCCGTCGCTATCAAAACCGCGCAGCAGTTTACACACTTGTTCTTTATTCATCGTTTCCTCCGTTTAACTCAGACATTCTTTTCGCCAATGTTTCCGCCGAAAGCATACTGAGCACATGCGTACCGTTCATTAAAATCAGCACAGATTTCACCGGCTTACGCTTGGTTGCATCAATCAGTTTATCGCTGTTTTCTCCGTCTCTAAGCCGTGCAATTTCTTTTTTAATTTTCACATAGTCAAACCTTGTGATCACATTCACTTCATCGGCTCTGGCAAAAGTGCCGTTACCGACATTCAGCATTTTAAAGTTCATCCTCATTCCCTCAGTTCTGTTCTTCGATAGGGGACAGAATTTGCTCTATCGTTTTCGGATCTGCCTGTTTCAGCAGTTTATTGGTTATCAGGTTCAGCATGATCACATCGCCCCAAAACATCCTCAGTGAATGGTGATCCCGCAGTGCCGTTTTCATCAGCGCATTCAGATACTTCTCCACTCTTCTGCGTGATACATTCAGCGTCTTTGCACACAGTTCCACATCCCATTTATTTATCATCATTTTATAAATCTTATTTTTCACCTTCGCACCACCGTTCTGCCTTTCTATGTACAGGCGGCAGCACTGTGCCGCCACCGTGAGTTACCCCAAAAGAATCATTCTCTGCGCTTTTGTATACAACCGGAACTTTTCGCATTTACCGGTCGGGTGCGTTATGGAAAGCAACGCACCGGAAAAGCGATAGTCAAGCTCACTCGGAAACATAATGTCCTGCACGGTTTTCTTGAAACGCACACGCACCGCTTCTTTCCCGACATCAATGGGAACAAACAGCCGACCCGTTTTATATCCGTAAGCATTTACCGCTGCAAGCCGACCGCCCTCCTCAAAGAATTCCATTAGTTCTTTATGATTGCTCGGATATTGCACCTTTAGGTTTTTTAAGCGTTCTTTGAGCTTTTCAAATCCCTGCTCTACGGCACAGCAGTTCTCGGCATTCAGGAATTCAACATCCTGCACATTCCGAATTCTGCGTCCGGTCAGGCGGGAGATCCAACTGCACGCTTCAAAAACGGTAACGCCTACTGTTCTGACCGTTTCAAAAAGAATTCCCTTTATCGCTTTTCGCTTTGCATGAAGTTCTCTGTCAGCCATCGTACCGATAATAGCTCCGTCGGTAGAGATATCCGCATAAGCGCCGCATTCGCAGGCCCAGACGCAGCCGTTATTGTCGTCAACACCTGCGCCGAAAAACTCAGCCCGTGAAATTTTTGTCGGTGTTCCGCCGCAATACGGACAGATATCTCCGTTTGCGGTTTCCGTATCCGCCGGAGCAAATGAACTGCGCACAGCCTCAAGAAATACGGCATAGCCGTCCGCTTCTTCCGGAAGCTCACCGACAGAACCGGACAATTGCTCAAAAACCTTATTGAACAGTGTGGCTGCCTCGGATTTTGTCAGTTCGTTTTTAATACCGGCATCTGCGCAAAATGTCTCCGTTGACAGCGCTGACTTGAAAGCCTCATACGCATTTGAAATCACGGATGAGCCGTAGGTTTTCTTGAATTCTTCAAAAGATGATTTCAAGTGTTCCTTTGCGGCGGAAAACGGCGACATTGCCGCCGGGTTCTCAAAAATGCGTTGCTCGTAATCGGTCATGAACAGCAAAGCTTCAAAACTGTCAAGCCCTTGTTTCCATTGTTCACTCATAGTCAACACAAGAATCAGGTTGTTTGCCGCTTTTCTCAACTCTTTTTCTTCCGTAACCATAATAAATTCCTCCTTACTTCGTCAAATAATTGCGAAAGAATTATTTGCACCGACAGCAAAAAACGCAAGTAATTTATTCGCCGGTTTCTGTCACGGTATTGCTTTCGGTGTTTTCGGGCGTACTTTCCGCCGATTCGTTATTTGTTGTTTCATCGTCGGTGCTTTCCGATTGTTCCGGCTCACTTCCGTGATTCGGGAATATGATATTCCCGTCTTCATCTACCTCTTGCCAGCCGTATGATCCGTCGCTGAACTTTACAAGCCAATAATAATGGATACCGTCCTCTTGCTCCGAATAATACACATCCGTATAATTGTCTACAAGCTTATACCCCTCCGGTATCTCCACGCCGTCCGGCACGGTATGCTCCGCAGGTGGAATATAGACCTGTTCTCCCCGTTTCGGAAGTGTCAGATAAACGACAGCACAAATCACGACCAATGCTGACAGTGCGATTCCGAGTATTTTTTCGATTTTCATTTTGCCTCCTATTCTCCGCCGAGCGCAATCAAAGCAAGCAGCGCCTCGCGATCTTCGTCTGTTTCGCAGTGCACTTCTTCGGCAACCGTCCCGTCGCGTTCTTCCCGAAAAGCAGACTCAGGGAATTCTTTTTTCGTGACAGCTTTCGGCCTTGCGGAAACCGGAGATGGCACAGGGCTGAAAAACAGATTGCCGCTTGCCGCCGTTTGAGAGTACAGATGTTTGCGGATGATGTTTTTAATAGTTGCGTTCTGTCTGTTCTCCGGCATAGCGGCAATAAATCCGATAATATCCGGATCCTTCACACGCATAAAAATATCGCAGGGCTCATCATTTGCCGACATTCCCTTAAATCCGTGCAAAAAGGCAATCTCACCACGCATCTCAGCCGTGAGTATCTGACAAATATAATATGTTAGCATTTTGTTTTTAACGGAGTGCCTCCATCGGCACAAATCCCGATCTTTTTCGGTCAGACGAAGATGCAGCCTGAATTCCTTCTCCATTATCTGCTCCGGGAAACGAGCAGATTATAGTATCCCATCACATTTGCTCTTGACGCTGACTTTCCATCCCCCGCCAGAGCAATTTCAAGTGCCTGTGTATCCTTATAATACTCCTGGATATACTTTTCCCACGCAACACCGGTCCCGCCTGTCAGAAGAATAACATCAACATTCATCATACTGTTATAAGCCGTATTCAGCTCGTCAAGAAGTTCTACGCACACCGTTTTGAGATTTCGGTAAAAATCCTTCGTGAAATCGTACGGAATCTTCTTAGGGCCATAGTGGATCACTCCCTTATCAAAAGCCTTTTCAAGGCCGTAAACGGATATATCCGCACGGTTTCCGCTGGCTTCAAGGATGTTATCGCAGGTTCGCTGATAGACCTCCTGCATCGCATAATTCTCCCAGGTGAGCGCAATGCCCTCCCGTGTCCCCTGTATACAGTGGAAGGTATCGGTCGTATGAAAACCGGCATCAAGGATCAGCACATTCTTTTTAAGAAGTGCCGGATTGGTCATCACTCCGTCTGAGTTGATCACGCTTGCCATAAGCGTTCCGAACGGCTGCTTACAGATAAATACATCCTTTGTGTCAAGCTTGATTCGGATATTGACCCAAGGCCGTTTTCCAACCTTGATCGAATACTTATGCTCCCCGACAAACTTATTCCGCAGTTCTTCCGAATCCTGCACAATAAACTCAGGCGGCAATCCGGTTTGTACTTTTATAGGTCTGTCGTCGATATCATATCCACCCTCCGGCAGGTCTTTCAATTTTGCAAAGAACAGCCCTACACGCAGCTGCACAAGAAAATCCTCCGACTGTACCCGTTGCGTCCGAGCAGCATTGTCGGCTTGACCGCCGTACTGCCGTGCAATAATGTCTTTTTGGCAAGAGAGCCTACATACCAAACTCTCCCTTTTTCATCCCTGTACCGTATATCCTCAGCTCCGACAAGCAGCGGCGCATCGTGCCGTTCCTTTACCACGATGCTCGGAATTGTCGAGGCGTTATACGGGCTTTGAATTTTAATGCCGGAGTACCCGATGTCTATTCCGCAAAGAAGCGTTTCGGTTATTGGGCACTCAAGCTGTTGAAATACGATCTGTGTTTGATAACTGTATTTTTCAAGCAAAACTATTACCTCCAATCTTAATTTTGCAGTGTATGACGGATATAAAAAGCAAAAGACGCTGCATTTACGCAACGGCTTTACCTCAGTGCAGGCGATTGACGCCGACTGTCACTCCGGTTTCATAGTCATATTCAAATATTTCAAACGAGTAAACATGCCCCAATATCTGCTTTCTCCAAGTATAGCCGATTACACTGCCCCTCGCATTCAGTATTTTTATGATTTCATCAAGTAATCTTTCGTGCACTGCGGCCGGGAATGCAAATGCACAATCTTCCGTTTCACACCGATAATACGGTCCGCCGTTTCTATTCTCCAAAATCAATCCGGGCCGCTTATCGGTATGCCTGCTGCATACGAGCCTGACAAAGTTCCACGATACTCCCGTGATTTTGTCTATCGGTTTATAAATGCCTTCTCCCGATTTTCCCACGCCGTCACCGCCTAATCTATAATCTGCTGTACACGACCGATTTTTCCGTCTGCAAGCCTGACCTTGATCCCTCTTGAATGATATTCGGCATTCGTCAGAATATCCCGAACGACACCTTCGGTCAGCTTGCCGCTTCTCTGATCAGCCTTCAGGACGATACGGACACGAAGTCCGGGATAAATGTTTTTGCGCAGCATTCCGTCGGATATCCCGATATCGCGGTTATGATTCATTTACGCTTCCTCCTTAACAAATCGCCGTTTTCATAAATTGCTGAGAGAATATAATACATACTTTTTGATTTGGCAAGCCCCTTTCGGTATTTTTTATTTTTCCTGCGTCAATGATATATCGCTTTCCACTTCGTTCCCCCACACATCCCAACCGTCTGTTTTTCTCCTCGCAAACAGTTCAATTCGCGGCAAGTCACCCATAAGCTCAAGTATCTTATCTCTGGCTTCGTCCGGCTTTTGGCTGTGACTGCGCAGCGGACTGATGATAAATTGATGCACCTTGCGCGATCTTCGTTTCGGATGCCCCTTTGTTGCAAGCAGGCAAATTTCAGCGTTTCCCCGCGTCCAGAAGCCGAGACCGTAAAACCAGCCCTGTCCGTTCTTATTTCTTTTGAGCCAGACAAAAGCGACGCTTTTATACTGAAAGCCCCACGATTTTATTGTTTGCAGAGCCTCCCGTAGCTTAGGGAATGTCGCCCACAGGAACAGCACCGCATCCGTATCTGTAATGTCGGCAACCGGAAGATTGCAAATATCCTCCAGCGTCATGGTTGGGTAGATTTTTTCCGCCGACCCCTGCACTCCGCTTCTGTCATATCGCCATGGCGGATCTGCATAAATAATTTGATACTTTTTCATACGCCCACCCCGTTCAGCTCGACATCACAGTCCACCTCGTTACCCCAGACATCCCACCCATCGACTTTCTGCCTCGCAAACAATTCGATTTTCGGAACATCTCCCATCAGCTTTACGATACGTTCTCTCGCTTCCTGCGGCTTTTTACTGTGCTCCTCTATGCGTGAGATTATGACCTGGTGCACACTTGCGGATACGCGCTTGGGGTTACCCCTTGTCGCCAGCATACAGATCTCGCTGTTAGCCCGCGTCCAATATCCTGTTCCCCAAAACAGACCATCCGACTTTCGGTTACGCTTGATCCACACAAATGCCACTGTCTTATACTCGAATCCCCAGGATTTCATTACATCGAAGCTTTGCCTTAAAAACGGTATGGTCGTCCACAAAAACAAAGCGCAGTCTTTGTCTGCAATTTCCGATACCGGCAATGCTTTGATGTCGCTCAGCGACATTGTCGGATAATGTTGGTCTGCCGATTTTCCAAGTCCTTTCTCGGAATATGTTTTGAACTGCCACGGCGGATCTGCATAAATAACTTTGTACTTCGCAGAAATTGCAGCTATCACCTCCAAATATAATTATTTTTGCCTATTCAATCGGGCTATGTAGGAAAGACTGCTTACGCAGCCTTTTCCTCCGGTTTGATGCCATATTTTTTGACGGCGCGCCGGCAGGCATATACCTGCTTGGTGAAGTCTTCGCTCGGTGCGTTTTCAAGATCCCTGGTGGCAAAATACCAGCAGCTTTTGTAGTTATAGTCATACAGATATTTGACCGTCCAGTTTTTCCCCTTGCACTGTCCCTGCGTAACGATAAATGTATCCGGATCAAGCTGCTTGTCCGTATACAGCCCGACACCGATATCATTCCACCATTTCGGCAGATTCCCGGTCGGTGCCTCCGGAGAAGCGGTTTGAGTTTCATCGGTTTTTTCTGCCGATTGTTCCGTATGATGTTCTTCCGGCTGCTTTTCGGGCGCCTTTTCCGCAGCCGCCGCATGTAGGTTTTCGTCAGCGAACGGAATTTCACTTCCGCCATACACCTTACCATACAGTCCGACGATTCCGAGTACTGCGCGCTCATAAGCGCGGTTATCTGCTGTTTCCGCAGGATACTGCTGCAGATATTCGCTCCACAGATTATCCTTGACACCGTTTGCTTCCCCGACAGCACAATACTTTGTCCCGTCGTTCATCACCGCTTCACGGCAGAAAACAAAACTGCCTGAGTCGTGACTGCTTAGCAGCACCGGCGGCCCCACCTTGATTTTCGCGTTGTTTGCCAGGTTGATAACAGCATGATGCTTGAGAATGATTTTCTTTTTGTCGCTGTAAATAAAGTCGTCCTTTTCAACAAACTCATACTCAACCTCATTTACGAAAATCACGAGCACACCGTTATCTCGAATTTCAAAGTTTTCCGGCATCAGCATAAACTATTCCTCCTTACTCTATTTTAAAGTTGCTCTGACATTCTGTTATCCGATCACTATGTTGGCAAGTAAAAAAGAGAGAGGATCACCCACATCCTCTCTCTTCGTCTGTTACAGCTTACACTTTTCGGCAACTTCCTGTTCGTCAGGCTCCTTTGGCTCAACAATCGGCGGTTCTTCTTCGTCGGAATTATCGCTCTCCTCCGAAGCAACTGTATCGTCTGCATCGTCCTTTGTCGGCTCATCCTTTGTCTCGGCTTTTTCCGGAGTTTTGGCGGGCTGCGTACTGTCCGTAAGTTCGTCATCCTCGTCCAGAATCTTCTTGATCTTTTTGAGACTGAAACCCTTTTTCAGAAGTGCGATAATCACCACGGCAAGCAAAACGCAAATCAGTATGTTCTTTACGGTATTGAAAAACAGCCTTGTTTCAAGCTGTTTCTGCATGGATGATTTGCCCTCGCCCATATAAAGGCTTTTCACTTCTTTTCCTGTAGTGTTATTTGCCCGGTCCACACGCTCTTTTACCGAATCAAAATCCGTAGATGTACTGTCTGTTTGTGATGTGCTTACCTGCAAATTCGGATCTGTGGTAGCTGTACGGTTCGGTTCGGGCAAAAAGCGGCATAGAACAACCAATGCGATAATAAATACCGCAACAAATGAGACCATATGCCATAAGAACTTTTGAGTGCCTTTTGAAATTTCTTTTTCCATAGATAAACTGCTCCTTTGTCTATTATAATTGGGTATCTGCAATCTGATAGACAAGGAACAGTTTGGCAAGTAAAAACCCTCATCTGTCTTTACCAAAAAGAACTTGAACGACAACCTTATATAAAGCATGACAAGAAAAATAGCGGTGCGGATGCAATCAGAAATCCACCGCAAAGCCTATATTGGGCATCTGGCGAAGGACAAGTCCGCTGTCCATTACCTTCTACAACATAGGAAGTTTCTGTGCTGCATATCAAACATGGCACAGAGTTTTTTCATTTCTGGCGATTTTGAGAGTTGCATTCGAAGCCTTGCACGCAGGACGCATCTTTGTGCTTCACGGAATTGAACGATAACTAATCAAACCGAAAAAGAACACGCAAAGCCGAGCACCGGCTACTCTGTGTTGTGTATCACGGAATAGTGCAATCCATATGCATAGACGGCAGATAAGTCAACGCAAATAAATACTACCTAAATAATTACGAAAGAATCAAATACTATCCTGATGAAGTATAAATCTATCAATCAAAGGGCGAGCGGTTTGCTGGCATGTCGAGGCAAAAATATAGGACAGATGGATAGGGTAGATTTGTGCGGAGTTTAGGGTTGGATATTGGGGATTTTCTCGCCTGTAAGCGGTGTCAAAAATGGGGATGTATGGTTTTTATCTTCTTGCAGGCACAGGTCATGCAAAAGATAAGTGCCGCTTTTCTACCCTGCCATAGTGCTACTCCAAATTTTAGCATCCACACGCCGCTTGGCAACGCAGGCAATCACAAAGGTGATAACCTGCGCAATCGGTACGGCAAGCCATACGCCGGTCAGCTTCAGCATTGGCGGAAGAATCAGAAGCATCAGAAGCGTATCGAGCGGCTCGGCATATACAAGAAGATAGGACAGAGCATTCTTTTCCGTTGCGTAGAAATAGGAAGTCGTAATGCGGACAAACGCCAGAAACAGCAGCGTTGCGAGGAAAAACGGAAGATATTGAATGACCCCGGCATTTGTCTCCGCCAAAGCACCAAACAGAATGCCGATTTTTGCTCTTGCAAGATAGACGCCGACCATACAGACTACCGTAATCACAGCAGCGGTCAAATATGCCAGCTTTCGGGTAGCCCGAACGGAAGATTGGTCTTTCTCTCCGTAATACTGACTGATCAGCGGTTGGCTGCCGTCGCCCACTCCTTGCAGCAGCAGATAGAGAATCGAGGTAATATAGCCGATACAGCCGTAGCATAGCGCGTTAAGGCTTGAAAAAATAAAAATTTTGTGCTATACTATATTTGATGGTATCCGTATAGAGATACTGAAATATCAAGAACAAGATAAAGAGGCAGAACAAAACCGACAAATTATTAAAACCAAAAACTCTCGACGGGAGGTAACCGCCAATGAAACACAATAAGATTACAAGCGCAGAGAAATGACTTTTCCCTTGCGCTTTTTTGTTATTTTTGAAGGAAGTAACGACGGGAAAATGAATCACAAAAGAACAACGGACTTGATCCATACCGTATCGTAACGTTAAAAGCCGCGTGATTGATTATAAATATGATGCCATAAAAAACACAATGACATTGTTGAACCAGTTTAGTCGGTAAGAAAAAAATACAGTCAGTGAGGATGGAATATATGATACTTGAATTAAATAATATAGATAAGTCTTTTGGCGAGAAAGAAGTTCTCAAGGGTGTTTCTTTCACGGCAGAGGGCGGGAAAGCGTTCGGGCTTCTGGGCAGAAACGGCGCGGGTAAAACGACATCTATCCGTATTATTATGAATGTGTTTCCCGCAAACGGCGGAGAGGTGCTTCTGGACGGAAAGCCGATTGACTATAACAAAATCGGGCTTGGCTATCTTCCCGAAGAAAGAGGACTGTACCCGAAAAAGCTTGTTATTGACCAGCTTGCATATTTTGCGGAACTGAAAGGTATGAGCGCAAAAGAAGCGGTCAAGGCGGTGGATTACTGGCTGGACAGGCTCGGTATGACCGAGTACCGCAACAAACGGCTCGATACCCTTTCAAAAGGAAACCAGCAGAAAATTCAGTTGATAACGGCACTTGCGCACGATCCGCACATTGTCATTCTTGATGAGCCTTTTTCGGGGCTTGATCCCGTAAATGCCATGCTCCTGAAGGATGTGGTAAAGGAACAGATTTCGCAAGGGAAAATCGTTTTGTTTTCAAGCCACCAGATGGCGTACATAGAGGAATTTTGCGACAGTATCGCAATTCTCAGCGCGGGCAGGGTTGCAATCAGCGGAGATTTGATTGAAATCAAGAGGAATTACGTGCGCGATAAATTAGTGGTAAGCACAACAAAGCCCGAACGGATAAAGTCCGATTTGGGAAAGGCTTGCGCCGAACGCGAGGACGGCACGTTGCTTATTCAGCTTGCAAGCCCCGATGAAAAGCAGTCTATGATGAAACGGCTTGTAGAATCCTATGATATTGACGAGGTGAAAGTGTTTGAGCCCTCCCTTAACGATATATTCGTAGAGTACGCAGGCGCGCATGTGTAAGGAGGCAGAGCGATGAAACAGTTTGGAAAAATACTCAAATTCGAGCTTAAAGGCTATCTTAAAAACAAAGTTTTTACAGGCGTCACGATCTTTCTTGTAGTCGCAATCGCTGTTGCCATGTTTATTCCGAATATTATATCGGCTTTCAAGTCCGGGACAACACCGCAAAAGGATCTTCCCGTAATGCTTGTGTACGCCGAGGACGAAACCCTTTCTGAAACCGTAAAGGAATATTTTACGCAAGCCTTTACGGGGTATAACGTAAAGGTCGCGGACGGAACGCTTGACGATATAAAATCGCAGATTACAAGCGGCAGCGTCGAGTGCGCTTTTGTTCTGAACAGTCCGTCGTCTTACACGTATTATGTAAACAATCTCAATATGAGGGATTCCAATCAGGCTGTTGCGAACACGGTATTGCAAGAGGTTTACAGAGTGAATGCCATGATACAAAACGGACTGTCCCCCCAACAGGCGAAGGATATTATGTCGGTGGTTATCGAAAGCGACACGATGACACTCGGTGTTGACCAGATAAAAAATTATTTCTATACCTACATAATGATATTTGCATTATATATGGTGATTATGCTTTACGGACAGCTGGTTGCGACCAATGTGGCAAGCGAAAAGAGCTCACGCGCAATGGAAGTTTTGATTACAAGCGCAAAGCCGACGAGTATGATGTTCGGAAAGGTTTTTGCGTCCTGTATCGTAGGCTTTACTCAACTTGTGCTTGTGTTCGGGTCGGCATTGCTGTTTTATAATATCAACAAAGCGCAGTTGCAAAATCCGGTAATCGCTTCGATATTCGATATGCCCGTAAGCCTGTTTGTTTATATGCTCGTGTTCTTTGTTCTCGGCTTTTTGATTTACGCTTTCCTTTACGGCGCAATCGGCTCAACCGCGTCAAAGCTTGAAGATATAAGCACTATGGTGCTGCCTGTCACCTTCTTTTTCATTATTGCTTTTATGGTTGTTCTGTTCTCGATGATAGGCGGCAACGTAAACTCTGTGTTGATGAAGGTATGCTCATATATTCCGTTCACTTCGCCTATGGCTATGTTTACGAGAATCTGTATGAGTACGGTTGCCTGGTATGAAATTTTTATTTCTATTATCATCTTAATCGGCTCTACCGTCGGCATCGGTATTCTGTCGGCTAAAATCTACCGTGTAGGCGTTCTTCTCTACGGCACGCCACCGAAGCTTACAAAAATTATGAAAGAGGTTTTTAAGAAACAATATGGATAATAAAGCAAAACAAGGCGGGCTTGGCATCGTTTCCGTTCTGACGATTGTCTTTATTGTGCTGAAGCTGTTGGGTGTTATTAAGTGGAGTTGGATATGGGTGCTTTCGCCCATATGGATTTCCGCAGTGATTGTGG